>Ga0157370_10000362_pt1 | contig 57526 bp, 32 predicted proteins | sample C35metaG_FD_113463 | JGI IMG/M metagenome (GOLD analysis project Ga0157370, IMG submission 113463) | Corn rhizosphere microbial communities from Kellogg Biological Station, Michigan, USA - C3-5 metaG | ecosystem: Host-associated > Plants > Roots > Rhizosphere > Soil | place: USA: Michigan...
CCTTAGTACTAACCCCTGAGGCAGCCACCCTTTCGGCTGTCTATGATCGGCGCAAACATGTTGTAACAATCTGGCCGCAATCCGAAAGAAAGCAATCGATGGAACTCCGCCCCCTCCCTTCGCCGCTTCGCATGGCCGCACGCGGGCTCGCGGCGGTGCTGCTCACAGCCGGCGCTTCGGCCCATGCGCTCGTGATCGGCGTCACCGAAGGCGTGAGCTACCAGGTCACCGAGGCGCAGATCGCGCCGCGCTTCGAGCCGATTGCCGAAGCCCTGAGCAAGGCGCTCAAGCAGCCGGTGACGATCAAGGTGCTGATCTCGTACAACCTGACGCGCGAGGCGCTGAAGAAGAAAGAGGTGGACCTGGTGTTCATCCACCCGGCGCACGTCGCGCTCGAGGCGGTGAAGTCGGGCAGCTACAAGGCGCTGGCCTTCACCGCGGGCTACACCGACTACAAGGTCTCCTTCCTGTGCAAGCAGGCGCAGCCCATCTCCGACTGGAAGGCTGTCGCCGGCAAGAGCCTGGTGCTGCCCGAGGTGGACTCGATCACCTCGGTGATCACGCGCGCGATGCTGCGCGAGCACGGCGTCGCGGAGTCCGCAGTCAAGGTGACCAACACGCGCTTTCAGGAAGCCGTGCCCTTCTACGTGACCAACGGCTTTGCCGCGTATGGCGCGACCGCATCGGCCGGCGTGATCAAGACCTGGACCGACGGCGGCGGCAAGGTCTGCGCGGAATCGCGCGGCGTGCCGATCAAGCAGTGGCTCGCATCCACCAAGACCGATGCCGCCACCATGGCCACGATGCGCGAAACGCTGCTCGGCCTCAGCCAGAGCGATGCCGGCAAGCGCGCGCTCGCAGCCTCGAACTACACGGGCTTCGTTGCGGCCACGAACGACTCGGAAGCGGACCTGATGCGCTGGCTGGGCATCTGACGCCCCGCACCTGAAAAACCACGGGCGGGGGCAGAATCCCCCGCTTGCGCTTTTTCAGGAACACCCATGACCGATCTCTCGAGCTTTCCCATCACGAAGAAATGGCCCGCCCAGCACCCTGAGCGCCTGCAGCTGTATTCGCTGCCCACGCCCAACGGCGTGAAGGTGTCGATCCTGCTGGAGGAGACCGGCCTCGCCTACGAACCGCACCTGGTGAGCTTCGAGACGCAGGACCAGATGTCGCCGGAGTTCCTGTCGCTCAACCCGAACAACAAGATCCCGGCGATCCTCGATCCCGACGGCCCCGGCGGCAGGCCGCTCGCGCTGTTCGAATCGGGCGCAATCTTGATCTATCTCGCCGAGAAGACCGGCAAGTTCATCCCGAAGGATGCCGCGGGCCGCTACGAAACCATCCAGTGGGTGATGTTCCAGATGGGCGGCATCGGGCCCATGTTCGGCCAGCTCGGCTTCTTCAACAAATTCGCCGGCAAGGACTACGAAGACAAGCGCCCGCGCGACCGCTACGTGGCCGAGTCGAAGCGCCTGCTCGGCGTGCTCGACAAGCACCTGGCGAACCGCACGTGGATCATGGGCGACGACTACACGATTGCCGACATCGCCTCGTTCCCCTGGATCCGCAACCTCATCGGTTTCTATGAGGCGGGCGACCTGGTGGGGTTCAGCGACTTCAAGAACGTGGCGCGCGTGCTCGAGGCGTTCGTGGCGCGGCCAGCGGTCGTGAAGGGCCTGAATATCCCCAAGCGGGGCTGACCGCCCGGCGGCCCTTCCTCGGCATTCAGGACTCAGGGCCGCAGCGTCTGGCGCACCAGCGCCGGATCGCGCGCGATGTCTTCCTCGCGGAACGGGAAGCGCAGCCAGTCTTTCTTCGCGTAGCGGGCCACCGGTGCAAGGCCCTTGCCGTTCGTCACCGCGGTTTCCTTCTCGCCGTGCGCGAGCAGCGTACGGGCCTGCACGCCGCGCCGGTCGAAGTACACGACCTGGAGGTAGGTGTTGCCGTGGGAGCGATCGCCCATGGTGTAGTCGCCCTCGTTGGCGCAGGAGATGCTGAAGTAGCCCTCGGCATCGCAGCCTCCGAAGAGCGGAACCTCGCGGCCTTCGCTGCGGGCGAAGCGCAGCGTGCCCAGCGGGGCGTCCAGCGCCCGGCCCTTCTGTCGCATGTCGTCGACCGCAGCGGCGAGCGCGCTCGCCACGCGCGGGTCTGCCGCATTGATGCCAGTCGGCGTTTGCAGCGGCGCCTCCGCAGAGAACGCCTTTGCATAGAGCTCCTTGGCCGGAATCTGCCGCAGCCGGGTCCAGAAGGCATCCCACAGCAGTGCCCCGCGGTCCTGCGCACCAGCGCGGTTCGACCAGTTGCGAAGCACCTGACAGGCCTGCTGCACATCGGGCGTCGGCGCGCCCTGGCCGGACGCTGCGCACGCCGCATCGAGCAGGGGTTGCTTGAACTGATCCGCGGTATAGGAGCGAGCCTCCTCCGTCTTCTGCATCATGCGTTGCGCCAGTTGCATGGACGAGGTTGCGCCCGAGCCCGCGAGTTCTTGCGCAATGCGATGCCCTTCCCTTCCGCGCATGCTCAGCGCGCGGCCCTCGCCGCCAAGGATCGATGCGAAGCCCGTCAACGGCTGCGCCGGGTTGGTCAGCCAGTAGCTGTCGTTCATGTTGGCCACGTAGTCCTCGCGCAGCATGCTCGGCAAACGATCGACGGGCATGCGACCCGGTTGTACCGAAGCCTGAACGGTTTGCCATTCGCATGTCGCGCGGCTGCCGTCGAGCACGGGCGTGTCCGGATCGAAGGCGGCAAAGGCCTTGGACAGCGGCGTGGCGCAGGCTGCGCGCAGGTCGTTGGGTACGCCGGGCACCGCACCGACGTCGGCATACCAGACGCGGCCGTCGCCCCGCCCGATGGCGGCGGTGTTGACCCATGGCATCGCTGCCTCCTGCTTCTGGATCTGGATGAATTCGTCGAGCGAACGCGCCTGGTCCCAGCGGAAGAAGTTCGGAAAGATGCGCGCGTTGTTCGCGTTGACGTCACGTATCGCGAACGCTTTGCGGGCGCTCCAGCCGAGCGCCGGATTGCGCGCCCCCAGATCGACCACCGGCCCGAAACGCGTGCGGTAGAGCGTGCGTTGAACCGCCTCGAAGGTCCCGTCGGCCCGGCGCACTTCCACCGTCAGCGGCTGGGCCTGCATGCGCTCGGACACGCCGTCGACCATGTAGCGGGTCGGGTCCTCCGGGTCCAGCACCAGGTCGAACAGCCCGAAGCGCCGCGCCGCAGACACCGTGTGGCTCCAGGCGACGTCGTTGTTGAAGCCGATCATGATCACCGGGATGCCGAGGAAGGACACGCCCGCCACGTTCATCTTTCCCGGCAGCGTCAGGTGCGCCTGGTAGAAGCGGTCCGGCCCGCCCCAGTACCAGTGCGGGTTGCCGAACAGGACACTGCCGCCGCGCTCGCCTGTTGCTTGCTGCCCGAAGGCCAGCACATTGCTGCCGATGCCGCGCGCGTCGCCCACGGGAATCTCGAGCCGGGACGACAGCGAGAGCTTGTCCGCCGGCGCGGGCGAAGCCGCCGCGGCAGGCTTCGCATTCACGATCTCGGAGACGAAGTGGGTGTACCCGCCTGCCAGCGCGGCGGCGATCATGCGCCGGTAGACATCGTCCGGCTCGATGGTCCGCACCCACGGCGCATCGTCGCAAGCGTGCCGCGCCCCCTTGCCGCCGCCCTTCTGGAGCGATCGCACATGGCGGTTGTAGCCCTCCGCGTAGCCGGCAATGAGTTCGTCGAGATCGGCCGGCTGCTCGCGCTTGAGCGCCTCGACCGCATCGGGGCCGGCGAAAGCCTTGAAGAAGAAATCGAGATCGAGGTTGACAGGGGTGCCGAAGGTCGAGCGCGTGGCGGGCTTCTTGTCCGCACCGAAGTACAGGGACCGCTGTCCGCTGTAGGTAACGAAGGCATCGGCCAGCGTGCATAAGGCGTCCTCGGCTTGCACCTGGCCGTAGCCGATGCCAAGGCCTCGCCAGGTGCTGGCGCGAATGTGGGGAATGCCGTCGCCGGTGCGGCGTATCTCGATCGATGCCGTCGCCGTCGTCGCTGCAGTCGGTGCGTCACGCCGGGCCCATGCGGGCGCGGTGCCGATGAAGGTGCAGGCAAGAGCGACGGCGGCGATGCAGCGGCCCAACGCTCGGGCGCCTGGCCTGGCGGTTGTTTTCATCATGTATTCCTTGAACGGTAGGGAGCCGGTGCGCGACCGGCTATTGCAGGTCGGAGCCTCGGCGCCGCGCTTCCTCCAGTGCGGGCTTGACCAGGCCGGCGCCCGCGAGCGCCCACAAGGTGAGTGCCTCGTCGAATGCGCGCACATGCCGGGGGTCTTCGCCCAACCAGTGGACAAGTTGTTCTGCGTGAACGTGCGAGGGCACGTCGTGAAACTGGCAAAAGAGCGTCCAGGCCGTATCGACGGCAGTCGCTGCGGAAACAGAAGTTCTGGTGGCCATCGTCGACTGCGTTGAATCTGTGCCGGGGTTGGCTTTGTCTTTCGTATTGACGCAGCACCCTCGCATATGTTCATTTCGGAGAGTTCCGAAGAAGCTGGCACTCACGTGGCACACGATGCAAGCGAGGCCGCGCAAGGTCTTCGGCGCTCGCCCTGCTTGGGCACATCCGTGTCGTCGCGCCATCGGCCACCCAGCGCCCGGTGCGGGCCGGGCGTGGTGACATCCATCTATATCTGGACGACCTGCGACGCATCGCGCACGGCGCTGCGTGCGCGGGACTGGGCGGCGAGCAGCGCGTTGCCGATCTCGCCCGTGCGAACGGAGGTCACGGACAGCAGCGTGTCGCTCAGGCCATGGCTGTCTTCGCACGCGCCCTGCAGGTAGATGCCCGGATGGAAGTCGGGCGTGGCCTTCAGGCGGTAGTAGCGATCGACGTCGTAGTTGCCGATGTAGGGCGAGAGCGGCTCCAGCAGGTCCTTGTGCTGGTCGCGCGCATAGCCAGTGGCGAGCACCACGGCGTCGTAGCGCACGGTGCTTTCGCGTTCCACGTCGCGGTCGAGCAGCGTGAGGTGGACGCCGTCCTGTGCGGCGCGCACCGCCCGCACCTCGTGCTGGCGCAGCATGCGCAGGCGCGAGCTGCGCGCCACCTTCTGGTCGTAGAAGACCTTGTAGATCTGCTGGATCAGGTCGAGGTCGGCCACCGCGTAGTTGGTCTGCGAGAACTCGTCCAGGAGCGCGGCGCGCACGTCGCTGTCGCGGCTGAACATGTAGTCGGTGAAGTCGGCGTTGAAGACTTCGTTGACGAAGGGGCTGTCGTCCGAGGGGCGGATCGAGCGCGCACGCATGATGAGGTCGACCTGCGGCGCGCCGGGGCGCCCCTGCAGGTCCATGAAGATCTCCGCCGCGCTCTGGCCCGCGCCGACGATGGCGACGCGGCGTGCCTGCGGATGCTGCGCCATGTCCTTCAGGTAGCTGCTCGAATGGAACACGCGCGGATCGTCGCGCAGGGCGCGAAAGCCTTCGGGAATGTTGGGCACGCCGCCGATGCTCACCACCAGGTTGCGCGCAAGGCGCTCCTGCACACGGCCATCGGCCGTGCGCGAGCGCACGCGCAAGAGCGACACCTCGCCGCCCTGCTTCTCGGGCAGCACCTCGAACACTTCTTCGCCGTAGCGGCAGGCTTCCTCGAACTGGCCCGCGGCCCAGCCGAGGTAGTCGTTGAACTCGTGGCGGCTCGGGAAAAAGCTCTTGAGGTTGATGAAGTCCGTCAACCGGCCCTGTTCGTGCAGGTAGTTCACGAAGGTGAAGCGGCTGGTGGGATTGCGCAGCGTCGCCAGGTCCTTCAGGAACGAGATCTGCATGTGCGCCTGGTCCAGCAGCATGTGCGGATGCCAGGCGAAGCTGGGTTGCCGTTCGATGAACAGGGCGTCCAACGGCTTGCCGCCATGGCGCTTCTCGTCAAGTGCGATGGCCAGCGCGACGTTCGACGGGCCGAACCCGATCCCGATCAGGTCATGGATGTGCTGCATGGGATGTCAACTCCTGTGTGTGTTGGATGCGATCGAAAAGGCGCGGGTCTTCACGCGGCGAGGCTCGCCGGGGCGCGCGCCCGGTCTTCTGCAATGCGTCCGGCCTTCATGGTGATCACGCGGTCGGCCAGGTGGAAGTAGCGGTCGTCGTGCGAGATGACCACCAGCAGGTGGCCCTTGGCGCGCAACTCGGGCAACAGCTCCGTGTAGAAGAGATGGCGGAAGGTCGGGTCCTGGTCGGCCGCCCATTCGTCGAACACCAGCACCGGCCGGCCTTCGAGATAGGCGTGCACCAGTGCGAGCCGCTTGCGCTGGCCGGTCGACAGGTCGACGGTGCTGAAGGAGCCGTCCTTGATGCTCACCTTGTGGGCGATTTCCAGGCGCTGCAGGTAGGGCAGCGCGGCCTGCGGCAGTCCGTGGGTGCCCTCGCCCTTGCCGTCGCCGGCGAGGTCCTCGAACAGGTAGAAGTCGGAGAACACGGTGGTAAAGAGCTGGCGGTAGTCATCGCGCGCCTGCGGCGTGACGACCGCGCCGTCGCGCAGCACCTCGCCCTGCTGCGGTGCATAGAGGCCCAGCAGCAGCTTGATGAGCGTGGTCTTGCCGGAGCCGTTGTCGCCCACCACGAACACCATCTCGCCGCGGCGCAGTTGCAGGTCGATGGGGCCGAGCACGAAGGGCTCGCCGCCATCGGGCGCGTCGAAGGCGTAGTGCACGCCGCGCATGCCGATGCCCTCCGACAGGCTCTGCGGCCCACCCGCGCGCTCCAGGTGCAAGTGCGGCTCCGGGCTTGCGAAGCGCGCCGACAGGTCGGCGATACGCATGAAGGCGATCTTGGCGCGGCCCACGTTGGGCAGCGAACGCGCGATCTGGTCGATCGGCCCCTTCAGGAACAGCAGCACCAGCACGAAGCCGCTGAGCACCACGGGCTCGGTGGTGCGGAACGCGGCCCAGCCCAGGATCAGCGCGATCAGCAGGAAGAACATGGCCGAGCCGAACGAAGTGGCCAGCACGAAGACGTTGATGGCGCGGCTGTTGACGCTGCGGATGCTGTCGACGATGCGCTCGATCTGGCCGCCGAACATGCGGGTGCGACGGTCGCGGTGCATGCGCAGTTCCTTGGCGCCTTCGCTGATCGCCTGGTAGGCCTTGTGCAACTGGTCCTCGTGCTCTCGCGCCTTCCAGAAACCGACCTCGGCGCGGGTCTGCGCCACGGTCTGGAAGGTGGCGCCCAGCACCAGCGCCACGAACAGCAGGCAGAAGAGCGGCAGCGAAAGCCACGCCAGGTAGGCCAGGCAGCCCAGCGCGACCGCCACCGCGATGAGCGCGGTGGACAGCACGAAGGCGGCGTCGCTGATCATGTCCACGTCCTGCGACAGCACGGGCATGAGGCGGTGGGTGCGGTAGCGCTCCAGCGCGTCGATGGGTGCCGAGAGGATCTTCTGCGCGAGGCTCTTGCGCACCTGGGCCACCAGCTTCTGGCCCACGAAGTTGGTGGAGATGTCCGACGCCATGCGGCCGAACAGCGCCACCAGGCACAGCCCGATGAAGGTCAGCAACAGCCCGCCGGCCATGCTGCCCTGCTGGTTGAGCACCTGGTTGATGGTGCGCAGCAGGGCGACTGTGGCCACGCCCGCGAAGACGCCCGTGACGATGGACAACAGGATCCACGGATAAAAGGGCTTCAGCAGGCGCGCGACCTCCGCGCGATTGCCGCTGCCGGCGCCAGTAGCACTGGGAGATGTCATGCAAGGAATCTTTCCGCCCATCGGGGCGATTGCGTTCATGCGGCGCGATGCCGTCCCTTGCATAGACGAGCGGGCGCGGCCGATGTTCATGCGAGGCGCCGGGCGGGAGGCTTTTTCGCGCCGCGCCGGTGAACATGCGAGGCGCTCGCACGTCTGGAAGGAATGCACCCCGAGCGACGCTTCGCGGCCCTCCGCGGGGCCGGCCCATGATTCCGCTGCTGGCACCGATCTTCCGGGGCGAGCTCGCGCATCTCGGCGAAGGGCTTCAGTGCGCACGCACGCCGCCACCCGGCGCGGTGCGCGTGGCCGACCTGCTGCAGCCCGGCTCGCGCCTTGCGGAGGTGCTGCGCACGCACGCACGCTTCAGGCGCCACGGCGATGCGGATCAGCGGGCGGTGGCTTCCGCCTGGACTCTGCGATACGCCGAGGTGCTGCTGCCTCCGGTCGTGGCTGCGGCGAGCATGCTGCACCATGTGTTTCCGCTCTCGGCGGAGCAAACGTGGGTGCGGCTCGATGGCAACGGCGACGTGGTCGACTTCCACATTGTCGAGCTGGGCGAATCGCGGCGTGGCGCTTCGACCGCCGAGCGCTACGCGCCGCTGCTGCGGGAGCACCTCGCGCCGCTCTTCGACGCGCTCGCCGGGCTCGCGCGGATCGCGCCGAAGATCCTCTGGGGCAACGTGTCACGCCATCTCGAACCCATCCTCGACCAGGGCCTGCAGCTGACCGGCGGATCGGCCGGCATCGCACAGGACCGAACCTGGCTGCTATACGAAGCCGAGTGGCCGGGCGCGGGCACCGGCGCCAATCCGCTGCATGGCACCCGGCGCGAGGTGACGCGGCGGCATGAAGGCCGAGACATCCCCTTGAGGCTGCACCGGCAGTGCTGCCTCTATCACCTGCTGCCCGGCGAGGGCTACTGCGGCGCGTGCCCCCTGGCGCCCCAGAACCGCAAGGATGGGGTCGAGGAAGCAGCGCAGCAAACGCAGGAAAGCCACGGGTGAGACGCGCGGATGAACAGATCGCCGGGTACTTCGTCTTCCCAGGAGAGATCTCAAACCATTCATCCCACACCTATGCCCAAGGCAAAGCTCGTCTACATCCTCTCGCTGAGAAATGCCGCCGCCGACAAGGCAGGCCAGTTCATCGACTACAAGGGTGAACCCCGCTACATGAAGTCCCCGCTCGAGTACCTCGCCGAGGCGCTCGATGGCACGCCGCTGGGCGATGCCTATTCGCTGGAGGGCATCGTCTTCGACGACGACGCGCAATCGCCGCGCGACCAGGCGGCGCTCGCGGACTACGGCTTTGCCTGGAGCGCCGACAGGAAATGGATCTTTCCGCCGGACCTGCGCGCCCAGGGCAGGCTGCTGCGGGAAATGCTGCACCCGGTGCCCTCCGCCTACCGCCGCCTGCCGCTGAACGCGCCCGAGCGCACCGCAGGCAAGAACGCCTTCGAGCGCGCGCTGCTGGACAAGCTGCTCACGCTGCGCGCCGATGCGGTCGTGCTCGACGGGCTGCTGGTCATCCTGGATGAGCTGGTGCGGCCCGGCAGCCGCTTCTACCGCAAGATCGTCAATATCCATCCGGGCATCACGCGGCTCGAATCGCCCTTCCAGCGCCGCGGCGCCTACGCCACGCTCGACGCGCTGCACGGCGCGCAGGGCCAGAAGGTGGTGGACTGGCAGACCATGGCCAAGGCGCCCACGACGCCGGTCCTGAAGACCGGTGCATCGCTGCACTACGTGGACAACGGCATCGATTCGGGCGAAGTCATCTACGACGTGCTCGGCACCGACATCGCACCGGACGACTCGATCCTCGAGCTGCGCTGGAACAACTTCAACCGCAGCCTTTTCCCGGCGCTTCACCAGGGCCTGGCCCTGCTGGCCCCTCACCTCTGAGACCGCCCGGCGCGGTCCACCCCAGGAGACACATGACTACTGCCACCACCACCCGGCCCACGGCCGCCGCCGACCCGCGCGCGGGCGCACCGCTGATCTCCTACGCCGACGGCGTGGCGCACGAAGTCGCGTTCGACGGACGCGCCTTCATGGTGCGCAACCGGACGACCGGGTCGCTGTCGCAATGGAAGCTCGACGATGCCGGCGCGGACAAGGTGCTCACGCAGGTCGAAGGCGACGCCGCCTATGCAACGCCGCATGTGCTTGCAGCGCTCGAGGCCTTTTTTGCACACCATCCCCAGCACAAGGCCGTCACGCTCGCGAGCGCGGATCGCTTCGGCGAGCTCGCACACGCCGGCGTGCTGCTGCCGGGAAAAGACGGGCAGATGCAGGCCTTCAGCGAACAGCTGTGGCAGCAGCCGGGGCTCTGGCTGCCCACCGTGCACGCGCCGATGGCGCAGCAGTTCGCGCTGACCAACGGCAAGTACCACCCGCGCCGCCCGCCCAAGCCGCGCGGCATGCTCTACCAGCGGTTCATTCCCTGGCTCGGCAAGACCTTCTCGTTCCGCAGCATCGACTTCGAGCGCGACCTGCCGATGTTCAACCGCTGGATGAACGACCCCGACGTGGCGAAGATCTGGGAGGAGGAAGGCGACCTCGACAAGCACCGCGCCTACCTCACGGCCATCGACCGCGACCCGCACATGTATTCGATGATCGCGAGCTTCGACGGCGAACCCTTCGCGTACTTCGAGATGTACTGGGCCAAGGAAAGCCGCATCGCCCCCTTCTACGACGTGCAGGACTACGACCGCGGATGGCATGTGCTGGTCGGCGACCCCGCAGTGCGCGGCAAGGCCTACGCGACCGCGTGGCTCACCTCGATCTCGCACTACATCTTCCTGTGCGATCCGCGCACGCAGCGCGCCGTTGGCGAGCCGCGCATCGACCACGTGCAGCAGATCCGCAACCTCGACAAGTCCGGCTACGCAAAGCTCAAGGAGTTCAATCTTCCGCACAAGCGCGCACAGCTGGTCGTGATGCTGCGGGAACACTACTTCTGCGATGCGCTGTGGCTGCCGCGCGCACAGGAAGCGGCGGCGCATACCGCATGACCTGTAGTTAAAAGGGCTAAGGATTTGTTGTCGAGATACCACTGGCGTTGAAAAAAGCGGTACCAAAATAAGAACCATTCTCATTAAAATCCGCCGTCCTAACTATTTGGAAGTCCTTTTCATGCGCCCTCTTCCCCTGCCCCGGCAGCGCCTGCTGAACGCTTCGCTCGTGGCTGCCTTCGGAACCGCCACAGCGTTCTGGAGCCTCGCCGCATCGGCCCAGGGACAGCAGTCGACCCAGCCCTCGACTTCCGCCTCGGTACCCGATTCGACTGGCAATGCGCTTCCGACAGTCACCGTGCGCGACGAGCCCGAAACCGCGAACGGTCCGGTGCAGGGCTACGTGGCACGCCGCAGTGCGACGGGCACGAAGACCGATACGCCGCTGATCGAGACGCCCCAGTCCATCTCGGTGATCGGCCGCGAAGAACTCGACGCACGCGGGGTGCAGAACATCATGGAAGCCGTGCGCTACACGCCGGGCGTGGCCGCCGGCAACTGGGGCTATGACGCCCGCGGCATCGACTGGCTGCTGCTGCGCGGCTTCGACACGACCAATACGATGTACCGCGATGGGCTGTCCCTGCCGGCCGGCATGCTGACCGAGCCCTACGGCCTGGAGCGCGTCGAAGTGCTGCGCGGCCCGGCCTCGGTGGCCTACGGCCAGTCCGATGCGGGCGGCATCGTCAACCGCGTGAGCAAGCTGCCCAGCGCCACGGCCGTGCGCGAAGTCGAAGTACAGCTGGGCAGCTTCGGTCGCAAGCAACTGGGCGTGGACCTCGGCGGCGCGATCAGCGACACGCTGACCTACCGCCTCGTGGGCGTCGCGCACGACAGCAACACCCAGGAAATCTATCCGAACGGCGAGGCCGTGAAGGTCAAGCGCGACTACCTCGCACCCTCGTTGCGCTGGCAGCCCTCGGCAGCGACCTCGTTCACCTTGCTGGCCGAGTTCCTGCAGAGCAAGGCCGGCGACGACACCGGCTACGTGGTCGGCCCCAAGGGCGTGCCCACGTGGGTGAAGGAAGGCGAGCCGCGCTACAGCTGGATCGAGCAGAAGCAGAACGCGCTCGGCTACATGTTCGAGCACCACTTCAACGACAACTGGACAGTGCGCCAGAACGTACGCTTCATCGACTTCGACACCGACAAGCACCACATGCGCACTGCCCTGCAGGCCGACGGCCGCACGCTCTCGCGCACCGCGCGCTACGACCCCGAGCGCGTCCACCAGCTGACGGCCGACACCAACCTGCAAGGCCGCGTGCGCACCGGCATCGTCGAGCACACGCTGCTGTTCGGCGTCGACTGGAGCCGCAACAACTACTCGGTGCGTACCCTCACCGGCCCCGCGCCGAGTATCGACCTGCTCTTCCCGGTGTACGGCCGGCCCGTTGCCGAGCCCACGCGCCTCACCCAGAACAACTCGCAGACCACCGAGCAGCTCGGCGTCTACCTGCAGGACCAGATCAAGATCGCCGACCGCTGGGTCGTCACGCTCAGCGGCCGCCAGGACCATGTAAAGACCGACGCATTCGATCGCCTGGCCGGCAAGGCCACCTCGCAGACCGACAACCAGTTCAGCGGCCGCGCGGGTTTGACCTACCTGTTCCCCAATGGCTGGGCACCCTACGTCAGCTATGGCGAATCGTTCCTGCCGACCATCGGCGTGGACGCCAACAGCCAGCCGCTGCGCCCGAGCCGCGGCAAGCAATGGGAAGCCGGCGTGAAGTTCCAGCCCGAAGGTTCGCGCTCGCTGTTCACGGCCGCCGTGTTCGACGTGCGCAAGTCGAATGTCGTCACCACCGACCAGCGGACCTTCGAAAGCCGCCAGATCGGTCGCATCCGCTCACGCGGCATCGAGCTGGAAGGCAAGTCCGAAATCGCGCGCAACCTGAACCTCACGGCCTCCTACACCTGGCTCGACATGAAGGTGATCCAGAGCCTGGACACCAACGAGCTGGGCAACACGCCGATCCAGGTGCCCAAGCAGACCGCGTCGCTGTGGCTCGACTACACGCTGAACAACGGCTGGGGCGTGGGCGGGGGCTTGCGCTACATCGGCCGCCGCTACAACAACGTGACCAACACCGACGCCGAAGGCGGTGTCACGCTGCTGGATGCGACCGTGCACTACCGCCAGGGCCCGTGGCGCTTCTCGCTGACCGCCACCAACCTGGCCAACCGCAAGTACACCGCATCGCGTGCCTTTGGCGGCTACTACCCGGGCAACGACCGCGCAGTGGTCGCGAGCGCCAAGTACCAGTTCTGAGATCGAAGGTGCCGGCGCAAGCCGGCATCCGGTCCTGAAACGACACAGGCCACGTGGTGCCATCGGGCGCCACGTGGCCTGTTCTTTTTTTGACTTGCAGGCAGGCTAGACCCGAACCCCTGCCCGCGTTTCTCTCGTCTCCACCGCTTCGAGTTCGCGCAGCACGGCCGCATGCAGCGCACGATCGGCCAGCACCCCGATGTGGTCGCTGCCCGCAATCACCTCGACGCCCTCGGTGCGCACACCCGGGCTCGCCGACATCTCCTGCGACATCCACCAGCGCACCGGTGCGGGTGCTTCATCGGCCGCCACATGCGCGATGCCCAGCCGCAGGCAGTTGACGCGGCTCCAGAGCGTGTGCTCCTGCGAACCCGCGGCCGGGCCGTCGGCCGGCAGCGCCGCACCGTAGGCACGCACCACCTCGCGAAGGAACATGTCGTGCTGCGCGCGCGCCATGCGGCCCAGCGTCTGCTGCCAGAGACCGCGCATGGCCGAACGTGCCAGCCACTGCTGCAGCGAGGCGTCCAGCGGCTCGCGCTCCGCGGCATCGAGCGCCGGTGCGCCAGCGAGCGCCGCGCGCATCTGCGGAAAGGCCGCGATGTCGACGGCGCCGACCCACGCGATGTCGAAGCGTTCGCGCAGCAGGCGGGCGACCTCGAGCCCCACGAGCGCGCCCACCGACCATCCGAACAGCGCGATGGGCCGTCCCTTCGCCTCTTCGCGCGATGCGATGGCCCGCGCATGGCGCTCGGCCATCGCCTCCACCGAATCGCCGGCCCATGCCGCTTCGCTGCCGGGTTCGCTGACAACGGTGAGCACGGGCACCGCGTCCTGCAGCGCCGCGTACTCGTCGCGCTTCCAGGCGCGGGCGGGAAAGGCATAGAGCGCGACGGGCGCGGATGCCGCAGTCGCGGCTTCGTCGAAGACAGGGTGTGGTTGCTGCGTCATCAAAGACTTTCCTCCAGGGTGACCAGGGGCGCGCCGCGGCCCTCGTCGAAATCGGCCCGATTCGCCGGCAGGCACAGGGCGGCGGCCAGCTCATCGAGCACGGGATGTTCGAACACGTCGCGCAGCTGCATCCGCGCAGCGGGCAAGCGTTCGCGGTCGACGCGCTCGTTCCATTGCACGACCAGGCGCGCGGCCCGCAGCGAATCGCCGCCGAGCTCGAAGAAATGCGCGCGCGGCGGCGTGGCGGGCGCCGAAAGCACGCCGCGCCATGTCTCGGCCAGCGCCGCGAACGCGACAGCCGGCAGGACCCTGCGCGATGCGCTTGCAGCGGCATCGCGCACCGGCGCGCGCGTCAACGCAGACCCGTCGGCCACCGGCGACTCCAGCAGCGATGCCACCGAGCGGCCCGCGCCCTGAAGCAGCGCTTTCACCAGCCCTTCCATCTGCGCGGCCAGCCCGGCGATGCCTGCGGGCTCGAACACCCCGCGCGCATGCTCGAAGCTCAGCCACATCTCCTCGTCCTTGGTCTCGACGATCAGCACCAGCGGCACGCCCAAGGTGCCGCGGCCCGACGAGGCCTGGATGCCGAGGCTCGGTCCCGCGCCGCGCGAGATCGCCTCGTCCACCGGATAGTTCTCGAAGATCACCAGCGTGTCGTACAGCGGCTGCCCCGGCGTGCCGAGCCAGCCCTGCACGCGCGGCAGCGGCGCATGTTCGCGCTGGCGCAGCGCGAGGTTGGCCGAGACGATCTGCCGCAGCCATGCGCCCACGCCCATCGCACCGTCGGGGCGCAGCATGAGCGGCAGGCTGTTGACGCACAGCCCCACCACATCGTCGATGCCGCGCATCTCGAACGAGCGACCCGACATCGTGACGCCGAAGCACACGCCCTCGCGGCCGGTGCGCTGCATCAGCAGCAGCGCCCAGGCGGCCTGCACCAGCGTGTTGAGCGTCACCTGCTCGGCCTGCGCCATGGCGCGCAGCGCGCGCGTGGTGGAGGCATCGAGCACCACGCGGCGGCTGTCGCAGCCACCCGCCGCCCAGCGCTGGAGCGGCACGCCGCACAGCAGCGTCGGTTTGCTGCCGATGTCCGCGTAGCAGTCCTGCCAGTACGTCTTCTCCTCGTCCTTCGCATCGCGCCCACTTCGCACGGCGGCAACGAAATCGGCATACGGCTGCAGCGGCGAGGTCACCTTCTGGCCGGCGTACAGCGCGAACAGCTCGCCCATCACGCGCGACACACTCCAGCCGTCGAACAGGATGTGGTGCCAGGTCCAGGCCAGCCGCCAGGCGTTGTCGCCCACGCGCACCGCCACCCAGCGCGCGAGCGGCGGACGCGCCATGTCGAAGCCGCGCAGGCGCTCCTCCTCGCACAGCGCATCCCAGGCTTCTTCCAGCGCCGCTTCGTCGCGGTGCCGGCTGCGCCAGTCGAGCAGCTGCACCGGCGCCTCGAGCTGCCGCAGCACCACCTGCATCGGCTCGCCCTGCGGCAGCCAGTGGAAACCGCTGCGCAGCGCGGCATGGCGCGCCACCGTGGACTGCCAGGCCGACTTCAGCCGGTCCGGGTCGAGGTCCACCATGTGCACCAGCGTCTGCACGACATTGATCTCGGTGCCCGGTGCGATCGAGCTTTCGAACAGCATGCCCTGCTGGCCCGGCGCGAGCGGATGGATGTTCTCGATCTGCGTCGCGGCCTCGGGCAACCTCGCGACCAGCGCATCGAGCGCGCCAGCCTCCAGGGCCGCGAGCGGAAAGTCGCTCGGCGTCACGCCCTGCGCATCCGCGAGGCCGCTCGTGCAGTGCGCGATCAGCGCGAGCAGTTCCTGCCTGAAGCGGTTGACCCATCCCTGCACGCTCGCCGCATCGTGCCGCGCGCGGCTGTACATCACGCGCAATGCGAGCTCGCCCGCATACACCTGGCCGCTGACCTGGAACTCGTGGCCCATCGGCGCGCCTTCGTTCACGGCCACGCCCATGCCTTCGGCCGCGAGGGTCCACAGCGCGTCCGCGTCGAAGTCGCCATCGAACTGGCCAAGGTAGTTGAAGACCACCTGTGCATGCGCCGCAGTGCCCACGTCCCCCACATCCCCCACATTCCCGCGCTGGCGCAGCAGGCCGAAGCCCAGCCCCTTGCCCGGGATGTCGCGCAGGCTTTCCTTCACCCGCATGAGCGCGGCACCCGGCTCGCCCATCGGCGCGAGGGCTACCGGGAACGCGCTGGTGAACCAGCCCACGGTGCGCGTCAGGTCGATGCCGTCGAACAGGTCTTCGCGGCCGTGCCCTTCGAGGTCGACCAGGATTCGCTCGTGCCCGCTCCACGCGCACAGTGAGCGGCCCAACGCCGTCAGCAGGATGTCGTTGACCTGCGTGCGGTAGGCCGCGGGCGCGTCCTTGAGCAGCGCCTCGGTCGCGGCCTTGTCCAGCCGCAGTTCCACGCTGGCCTGCTCGGCCGTGGTGGCGGCGCCTTGCGGGCGATCGCACGGCAGCTGCGCGGGCACTTCGGCCAGCGCCTGCCAGTGCGCGCGTTCGCGCTCGTCCTGCGCCAGTTGCGCGGCGTGGGCCTGCAGCGCCTGCGACCAGTCCTTGTAGCTGCTGGTCTTCTCCGGCAACACGACGGCCTCGCCGCGCAGCAGCTGCGCGCAAGCCGTGCCGAGGTCTTCGAGCAGGATGCGCCACGAGACGCCGTCCACCGCGAGGTGATGGACCGCGAGCAGCAGCCGCTGGCTGCCGTCCTCGACCTCGATCGCCAGCGCGCGCAGCAACGGGCCGTGCGCGATGTCCAGGCTGCGCTGGGCTTCGTCGCACAGCGCCTCGATCTGCACTGCGTCGCGGGCCTGCCGTACCCAGAGCAGTTCGTGCGCCGGATGGTGCGCGCTCGTGCCGTAGCGCTGCGTCCATCGGCCTTCGGCGTTGCGGTCGAAACGCAGCCTGAAAGCGTCGTGGTGCGCGATCACCGCCTCCAGGGCCTTGCGAAGCGTTGCCAGCGCCACCGGCGTGCGGGGCTGCAACAGCACCGACTGGTTCCAGTGGCTCGGCACCGGCAGCTTCGCGCCCAGAAAGTCGGCCTGGATCGGCAGCAGCGGCACCTCGCCCTCGAGCAGGCTCGCGGGGCGCTGCGCCCCAGCCTGCACCGCCTCGGCCACCGTGGCCAGCAGCGCCACCGTCTGGCGCTCGAAGAGTTGCCGCGGCGTGATGCGCCAGCCCGCCTTGCGCATGCGCGCCACGATCTGCAGGCTCAGGATCGAATCGCCGCCGAGTTCGAAGAAGTTGTCCTGGCGGCCCACGCGCGCCACGCCCAGCACCTCGACCCAGCTCTGTGCGAGCGCGGCCTCGACCTCGCCTTGCGGCGCCTCGTACGGCGCGTCGGCGCCGGCCGCCTCGGGCGTAGGCAGCGCCTTGCGGTCGATCTTGCCGTTGGCGTTGAGCGGCAGCTTGTCCAGCACGACGATGGTTCCGGGCACCATGTAGTCGGGCAACGCTTCGCCCAGTGCCTGCCTGAGGCGCGGCACGTCGAGCCCCTCGCCCGCACCCACATAGCCCACGAGCCGCGCACCGCCCTGCCCCTCGGCGGCCACCACCACCGCCTGGCGCACGCCGGGCTGCTGCAGCAGTTGCGCCTCGATCTCGCCGAGCTCGATGCGGAAGCCCCGCACCTTCACCTGGTGATCGATGCGGCCCAGGTACTCGAGCTGGCCGTCCTCGCTCCATTGCACGAGGTCGCCCGTGCGGTAGAGGCGCCCACCCGGCGCGCCGAAGGGATCGGCCACGAAGCGTTCGGCCGTGAGGCCCGCGCGTTGCAGGTAGCCGCGCGCGAGACCGGCGCCGCCCAGGTACAGCTCGCCGGGCACGCCGCGCGGCACGAGGTTCATGTCGGCGTCCAGCACATGCGCGCTGCGTTCGCCGACCGGCCGCCCGATGGGCGCATAGCCCGGCACGCAGCGCTCGTCCGCCCCCACCTTCCAGAGCATCGGCGTCACCACCGCTTCGGTGGGACCGTAGCCGTTGATCAGGATCTTCGGTTTGAGGTAGCGGCACACCGCCTCGAAGCCGTCCCGCGGCATCGCCTCGCCGCCGAACGAATACAGGTGGATCGGCGGGCACTGCCCGCTGTCGCGCGCCTCCTTGGCCAGCTCGCGCAGGTACACCGGCGGGAAGCCGGCGTTGGTCACGCCATGGCGCTGCATTGCCGCCAGCGTCTGCTCGGGCGTCCAGAGCGAGTCGTCGCGCACCACCAGGCTGGCGCCGCAACCCAGCGCCGTGTGCAGCCGCTCGTGGGCGCCGTCGAAGGCGAACGAGAGGAAATGCAGCTCGCGCGAATGCGGCCCCATTTCATAGAGCACCGCCGTGTCGCGGCAATGCATGTCGAAAGGCCCGTGCATCACGCTCACGCCCTTGGGCTTGCCGGTGGAGCCGGAGGTGTAGATCACATAGGCCAGGCTGTGGTCGTGCAGCGGCACGCCGGGGTTGTCGCTGCGCTCGCCCGACAGGTCTTCGCGGTCGACGAGGAGCACACAGTGCTCACCCTCGGGCCGCGGCATGCGTCCGGCCAGGGCTTCGCTGGTGAGCAGCAGGCCGATGCCGCTGTCCTGCACCATGTAGGCCAGCCGGTCGACCGGGTACTCCGGGTCCATCGGCACATAGGCGCCACCGGCCTTCAGCACCGCGAGGATGCTCACCACCATCTCGAACGAGCGCTCGAGCGCGATGCCCACGCGCGTCTCGGGCTTCACGCCCCGTGCGATCAACCGGTGCGCGAGGCGGTTGGCGCGCGCGTTGAGCGCGCCATAGGCCAGTGCCTCGTCGCCGAAGATCACCGCCACGGCATCGGGCTGTGCCTCTGCCTGCGCCTCGAAGCGCCGGTGCACCGCGCGCACCTCATTCGCATCGACGGGTGCGGCGGCCTGCTCATGTGGGTTCTCGCCCCATTGCTTGAGCAGCGCCAGTTCGTCGGCCGGCACCACCTGCAGCGTGCCCACGCGCGTGGCGGGGCTCAAGGTCAGCGCCGCAACCAGGCCGCGGATCGCCTCGGTCATCAGGCTGCACAGGCGTTGCGCGCCGACCGCCGCGGTGACCTGCGCGCCGATCTTGAAGCCCTTGCCCTCGTCGTCCACCGAGATCGCCACCGGGTAGTTGCTCCGCTCCCGGCTGCCGAGCACCTCCATGCCCTCCCAGGCCGCCGGCACCTCGCCTTCGAGGGCTTCGGTATAGCGGTAGTTGAACAGCACGGAGAACAACGGCGTGCTGCCGATCAATCCGCTGCAACGCTGTGCGCGCGACAGGCTGGCGTGCTCGTGGTGCAGGAGGCCCGTGAGGGCCTTGTGCGTCTGCCGCAGGCAATCCTCCGCGCTGTGCGCATCCAGCCGGATTCGCAGCGGCAGCGTGTTGATGAACATGCCCAGCGCACGGCCCGCATCCTTGCCGCTCTGCATGCGGCCGAGCAGCACCGTGCCGAACACGACATCGTTCTTTCCTGTCGTCCTGCCCAGCAACACGGCCAGGGCGAGATGGAACAAGGCCGCGGCGCTCACGCCATGGCGTTGCGCCTGTCGCCGCACCTGTTGCGCCAGTTCGGCATCCAGCGGCTCGCGCGCTTCTTCCGCATCCGTGCCGTCGCCTTGCACGTTCAGCAGATTGAAGGGTGCCGTGGGCTCCTGGACGTCCGCGAGCATTTCCGAGAAGAAAGCATCGTGCTCGGCCTGGCTCACGCCAAGGCGTGCCTGCGCGACATAGCGCCTGTAAGGCACGGTTTCGGGCAACTCGGCGTGGCGGCCCTGCTGCACCAGCGCGATCTCCTCCACGAGCAACTCGAGCGTGGTGTGATCCAGCACCAGGTGATGGGTCAGGAGCTGCAACTGCCACCGCTCCCGGCTCGCGGAAAAAGAACCCGTGGCATGAATCATCGGTGCGCGCCGCACATCGACACGATGGTCCGCAGGGCGCTCCCCCGTCTCCGCACCGCTCGCGAGGTCGCGATCTTCCGTCGCCCATTGCAGGTGCAATCGCGCTTCTCTTTGAACGACCTGGACCGGCTCCTTCAAGCCCTCCCACAGCACGGCGGTGCGCAGGATGTCATGGCGTTCGATGATCGTGTTGAAGCTCTCGATGAACCGCTCGAGACGTTCCCGCGTGTCGAAGCTCAGCACATGCCGCGTCACGTAGGCATCGCCTTCGGTTTGCAGCATGTGGTGAAACAGCATGCCTTGCTGCAGGGGCGCGAGAGGATAGATGTCCTGGATGTTCGCGGCGCCGCCGAGGACCGACGCTTGCAGGCTTTCGATCTGCCTGTCGTCGAGATCGATCAAGGTCAGCATCTCCGGCCGGATCGCCTCGCATCCCATCGGAATGCGGTTCTCGGGAACCACGACCTCGGTGCCCCCTTGCTCCTGCGCCAATGCCTGCACGAAGGCCGCGAGGCGAGGCTGGCGAAACAACGTGCGCACCTGCACGCGCCATCCATGCGCGCGCATGCGCTCGAGCAGGCTCAGCGCAAGCAGCGAATGCCCGCCGAGCTCGAAGAAGTTGTCGTTGCGACCCACGCGAGGAACCCCAAGGACCTCGGCCCAGATCGCGGCGAGCCTGACCTCCACATCGCCCTCGGGCGCTTCGTAGGTGCGCTCGCTGGCAAATTCCGGTGTGGGCAGCGCCTTCCGGTCGACCTTGCCGTTCGCATTCAGCGGCAGGGATTCCAGCACCACGACCACGCCCGGCACCATGTAGTCGGGCAGCACCTGGCCGAGCTTCAGCTTGAGCTGTTCCACATCGACTTGCTGCCCCGCATGGACGGACAGGTAGCCCACCAGACGCCCACCCGCCGGGCCTTCGCTGACCACCACGGCAGCCTCCCGCACGCCGGCCTGCGCAAGCATCTGCGCTTCGATCTCACCGAGCTCGATACGGAACCCGCGCACCTTCACCTGGTGATCGGTACGACCCCGGTATTCCAGCTGCCCGTCGGCGTTCCAGCATGCAAGGTCGCCCGTCCGGTACAGCCGCTGCCCTCCGTCCGTGGCAATGAATCGCTCCGATGTCAGGGTCGCGCGATTCAAATACCCTCGCGCAAGGTTCACGCCGCCCAGGTACAGCTCGCCCACCACGCCCACAGGTGCGGGATTGAGCTGCGCATCGAGCACGCGGACCTGCGTCGCATGGATCGGCCGGCCGATCGGTACATGGCCTCGCCCGTCGTCGCGGCAGGTCCAGTGCGTGACATCGATCGCGGCCTCGGTCGGCCCATAGAGGTTGTACAGCGCGGCCTGCGGCAGCCGCTTGAAAGCTCGATTCTGCGTTTCGACAGGCAGGGCTTCGCCACTGCAAACGATGCGACGCAAGCTCGTGCACGCCTCGACATCTTCATAGGCCAGAAAGGCCTGCAGCATGGAGGGCACGAAATGCAGGGTGTCGATCCCATGCTTCCTGATCAGGGCCACCAGCCGCTCCGGCTCGCGGTGATCGCCCGGGTTCGCCACGACAAGACGCGCGCCATACATCAGGGGCCAGAAGAACTCCCACACCGAAACATCGAAGCTGAAGGGCGTCTTCTGCAGCACCGCATCGCCTTCGCCCAGTTGATACGCCTCCTGCATCCAGACGAGACGGCTGCAAAGCGCGCGATGCCTGTTGGCTGCCCCCTTCGGCTTGCCGGTGGAGCCCGAGGTGTAGATGACGTAGGCGAGACTGTCGCCATGCAGCGCGATCTTCGGATCGCTCTCCGGTTCGGCACTGGTGTCCAGCGTGTCCAGCAGCAACATGCCCGCCCGCCCCAGTGTCGACATCTGTTCGACGAGGTGGCTCTGCGTGAGGAGCAGTTCGACGCCACTGTCGGCCAGCATGTAGGCCCATCGGTCCGCGGGATACTCCGGGTCGAACGGCACATAGGCGCCACCGGCCTTCAGGATGGCGAACAGCGCAACGACCATTTCGATCGACCGTTCCACGGCCACGCCGACCAGGCTCTCCGGCCCGACGCCGCGCCTCGCCAGATGGTGGGCCAGGCGATTGGCCCGCCGGTTCAGTTCGGCGTAGCTCAACGCCTGATCGCCGAAGACCAGCGCGGTCGCATCCGGTCGAACGGACGCCTGGCGTTCAAAGAACCGATGCACGGGCTCGAAATCCAGGCCGCCTTTTTCACCGTTCTCCCACGCCTGCAGCTGCTGGCGATCCGGAGCATCGAGCAGATCGAAATTTCCGACGCGGCATTCGGCATCGGCCGCGAACTGCTTCAGCACCTCCAGATAGGCTTTCGCCATCCGATCGACGGTGGTGCGGTCGTACAGCGCCGTGTTGTATTCGAGCTGGCCCGTCACGCGCGATCCGGAAATCGTCAGATCGAGCGAGAGTTCGAACTTCGCGCTGTGGTGCGGCCGCTCCATCTGCCTGACATCGAGGCCCTCCAGGACGGGCCCCTGGGCGCCGTCTTCCATCTGCAGCCCGAACATCACCTGGAACAGCGGCGTGCGCCCCGCCTCGCGCCGGTCAGTGCGGCTCGCGAGCAGCACGTCGAAAGGCAGGTCCGCATGGTCGAGCGCGGCCAGCACGTCGCCACGCACCTGCCGGCAGATTTCGCGCAGCGACATCTGCGGCGCGAGCCGCGCACGGAAGACCTGCGTCGTGACGAAGAAACCCAGCATCCCGTGCAGCTCCTCGCGGTGCCGCCCTGCCGAAGGCACGCCCACCGCGAAGTCGTACTGCCCGCTGTAGCGCGCGAGCACCACCTGCCAGGCGGCAAACATCACCACGAAAGGCGTGCTGCGCTCGGCGCGACAGAACTTCAGCAGCGCCTCGCACAGCGGTGCCTCGAGCGCGAAGTGCGTGGCTGCACCGTCGAAGCCCAGCTGTTCGGGGCGGGCATGGTCGGTCGGCAACTCCAGCGCGGGCACCTCGCTGCCCAGGTGCGCGTTCCAGTGGTCCAGGTCGCGCTGCATCGCGCCGGAGGCCGCACGCTCGCGCTGCCAGCGCGCGTAGTCCACATACTGCAGCGGCAACGCCGGCAGGTGCACCGTGCCGGGTGCGCGCAGCGCGGCGGCGTAGGCATCGGCCAGGTCCTTGGCGAGGATCGGGTTCGACCATGCGTCGGAGACGATGTGATGCAGGCAGATGGCAAGCACATGCTCGTCGTCGGCCAGCCGAACCAGCCGCGCCACCAGCGCCGGCGCCACGTCCAGGTCGAAGACGTGGGAGACGGTGCGGCGCACGACGTCGTCGAGCTTTTCCTCGCGCGACGCGGGCGCCTCGCTCCGCAGATCGATGCGCTCGATGCCGAAGGCGGCTTCTGCCTGCACCGTCTGCAGCGCCGCACCGTCGCGGATGAAGAAGCGCGTGCGCAGCACCGCATGGCGCTCGACCAGGGCCTGGAACGCACGCTCCAGCGCATCGGCGTCGAGCGCCCCCTTCATGCGAAACACCCGCGGGAGGTTGTAGGCCGTGAGCTGCGGGTCCAGGTTCTGCAGGAACCAGAGCTGCTGCTGCGCGAAGGACATCGCCACCGCCTCCCCGGGTGCCGTGCATGCGGCAATGGCTTCGGGGTTCGCGTCCTTCGGCATCTTCGTCGTCTCGTTCATCAAGCGTTTCCGTTCAAGAGGTTGTGGCCTCGGTCTCGAGCTGCCAGGCGCCGGCGAGCTGTTCTGTCTGTGCGAGGTCGCTGCTTGCGGCGCGCACCGCGCGCGCCAGCGTCGTGACGCTGGGGTGGTCGAACACCACCCCCGGTGCGATCTCCACGCGCAGCAGCCGGCGGATGCGCGCGGCCAGCTTGATCACCAGCAGCGAATGGGCGCCCAGTTCGAAGAAGTCCTCGTCCACGCCGATGGACGCGCGGCCGAGCAGCTCGGCCATGCCGGCTGCCAGCAGGTGCTCGAGCGCATCGCGCGGTGCTTGTGCGCCTTCCTGCGGCGCGGCGGCTCCGGCCGGCGCAGGCATGGCGGCCGCCAGCGCGAGCCGGTCGACCTTGCCGTTCGCAAGGCGCGGGAAAGCCTCGACCTCGACACAGCGCGACGGCACCATGTGCGCCGGCAACAGCGCGGCCAGCCGCTCGCGCAGCCCGCCCACCTTGTCCGCATCGCCGGCCACGCAGGCCACGAGCTCCACCCCGCCGGCCGGCACCGCCACGGGCAGCACCACCGCCTGGCGCACGCCTTCCTGTGCGAGCAGCACCGCCTCGATCTCGCCCGGCTCCACGCGGAAGCCGCGCACCTTGAGCTGGTGGTCCGCACGCCCCGCGATGCGCAGCGCACCGCCGGGCAGCACGCATGCCAGGTCGCCGGTGCGGTAGAGCCGTTCGCCCGGAGCGAAGGGATCGTCGATGAAGGCCTCCGCCGCCACGCCGCCGAGGTAGCCGCGGCACAGCTGCGCGCCGCCGATGCACAGCTCGCCGAGCGCGCCGGTGGGAGCGAGCCGCAGTGCGTGATCGAGCACGCGCACGCGGTTGTTGGCCAGCACCTGCGACAGCGGCAACTGGTCGGGGAAGGCCGCGCCGGGCTCGAGCCGGTGCACCATCACACCGACGGTGGTCTCGGTCGGGCCGTAGTGGTTGTAGACCGTGCAGGCGGGCGGGGGCGCCGCGCGCGCGATGCGCTCCAGCAGCGAGCGCGATGCCGCCTCGCCGCCGAGCACCAGGAGCCGAGGCAGCACCGGGCTCTCGGCCTCGAGCAGTGCCTCCAGGTGCGAGGGCACGATCTTGATCGCATCGATGCGGCGCTCGGCCATGAAGCGGGTGAAGGCGGCTGCGTCCTTCGTCGCCTCGGCGCCGGCCACCACCAGGCACGCGCCGTTGAAGAAGGCGCCGAACAGCGCCGTGTTGCCGAGGTCGGCCGCCACGGTGCTGGTGAGCGCCCAGCGGCGGTAGCCGTCGAGCGCCATCGCCGACGAAGCGGCGGCCACGTAGTTGAGCAGTTGCACCTGTTCGATCACCACGCCCTTGGGCTTGCCGGTGGAGCCGGAGGTGTAGAGCACATAGGCCAGGTCGTGCGGCGCGGCCGGCACATCGGGCGCCGAAACATCGAAGGCCGACAGGTCAATGCCGCCGGCCATGGCCACGCGCCATGCCGACGCATCGACATCCTGCACGGGCTCGGCCTGCAGCAGCAGCGCGGGCTTGGCGTCGGCCAGCACCGCGGCGCGGCGTGCCGCGGGCCATTCGGGTTCGAGCGGCAGGTAGCCCGCGCCCGCCCGCCAGGCTGCGAGCATCGCGACCAGCAGGTCGAGCGACCGCGGCAGCGCCAGCGCGACCAGCCCGCCGCGCTGCACGCCCTGCGTCCGCATCCAGTGCGCCATGCGGTTGATGCGAACGTCGAGTGCCGCGTAGCTCAGGCGTTGCTCGCCGTCCTCGATGGCCGGCGCATCCGGCGTCGTCCGCGCCCAGTGCGCGATGCGCTCGGCGATGCCCTGCGTGCCCACGTCCAGCCGTGCGCCGTCCAGGGCGAGCAGGGCCTTGCGTTCGTCGGCATCGATGAGCGTCAGGTCCTGCACTGGCGTTGCGGGACCGTCGGCCACAGCCTGCAGCAGCACGAAGAGCTGCTGCAACAGGCGTTCCAGCGCAGGCGCGGCATAGCGGCCCTCGTTGGCATGCAGCGCGAACACGGCACGCTGCGCCGACCATTCGACTTCGAGCGCAAGTTCGAAGCAAGGCAGCGGTCCCGGGCGCTGCGCCACTTGCCACGACGCAGGCAGATCGTCGGGCGTGCGCAGCGCGAAGCCAGCGGCGAGATGGGCCGCATCGGCCGCCGCATCGAGTACGCCGTATTCCTGCGCCTCGACGTGCGTGCGGGCCTGGGCCGCGAAACGCGCCAGCCAGTCGGCAAACGGCTCCTCGGCGCCGATCTCCACCCGCAGCGGCAGCACCTTCTCGTAGACGCCGATGGCACCCTGCATCACCTCGTAGTCGAGGCGGCAGTCGTGCTGCCAGCCGCCGGTGAAGCGCGTGAAGCCCGTGAGCCGCGCGAGCAATGTCCACCACGCGGCCTGGAGCAGCTCGGACACCTGCACGCCGTGCGAGCGGCCCAACGCTTCCAGGCGCGACAGCAGTGCCGGATCGAGCGTGCGCTCGACGACACGGCGCGCCGGAGCGGCCACATCGCCCACATCGCCCACATCGCCCTGTCGCGCAGCAAGGCGCGGCGCGGCAAGCGCTTCGCCGCCGGCCAGATAACCCGCCCAGTAGGCGCGCCCCTTCACCGCGTCTTCCTCGTCGTCGTGCGCGAGCGCATCGCGCCACGCCGCGAACTGGGTGTACTGGAACGGCTCGGCGTCGGCCGTTCCCTCGTTGCCGTAAACCTCGGCAATCCGCGCGACCAACGCCGCAAGGCTGGCCGCATCGGCCGCCAGCGGATGGGCGGAAAGCGTCAGCCGGTGATGCGATGCATCGAGACGGTCCAGCCCGATGCGCACCACGCCGCCTTCTTGCGGCTGCATCGACGCATCGGCCTGCGCATGGCTGGCGGACAGCGTGGCACGCGGTTGCTGGCGCCATGCGAACGGATCGGCAGCATCGCGCATCGCCAGGCGCATCGCCTCATGCGCCTGCAGCACCTCGGCCGCCACGGTCCGCAGACGCGCCTCGTCGAGCGCGCCCTCGATCGTCACCGACACCGCAAGCGGCGGCAGTGCAGCGCCGCGGTGCATTGCGAGCACGGCGCGCTGCTCGGGGCTCAGCGGCAGAGCCGCCTCGAAATTCTCGAACCGGTCTTCCATCGTCATTCGCTCCCCACCGCTTCGGCGGCCAGCAGCGTCGAGCGCTCGAACATCGCGCCCATGGCCACGACGATCTTGCGCGGCCCTTCGTACGGGTCGCGCGCATGCGCCGCGAGCATGTTGTCGAGCATCACCACGTCGCCCTTGCGCCAGTCGAAACGCACCGCGCATTCCTCGTAGGTGCGGCCCACGATGGCCATGGTCTCGTCGTCGATCGGCGTGCCGTCGCCGTAGCAGACGTGGCGCGGCATGCGTTCGGCGCCGACCAGCGCGAGCAGGTCCTCGCGCACGTCGGCCTCCAGGCAGGCGGGATGATGCAGCTGCACCTGGTTGAAGAACACGCGTTCGCCGGTCAGCGGATGCTTCATCACCGCCGGGCAATGAGTGCGCGTCTGCAGCGTGTCCTCATCGAGCCAGCGCCATTCGATGCCGCCGGAAGCCAGCCGGGCTTCGACCTCGGTACGCTGGTCGGTCTTGAAGAAATCGCGCCAGCTCACGTCCAGGTGCGGCGTGAACGTGCGCACATAGGTCAGCGCCTTGCGCTCGAAGGCATCGACGATCTCTGCCGGCAGGCGCCGCAGCATCTCGCGGCAATCGACGATCGGCGTCGCGCCGCCCACGCGCGAAGGCAGCTCGCAGTAGAACCACTGCTTGCGAGGCCAGCGGTCCATGTGCGAGCTCTCGTTGTGGTACAGGATCATCTGCCGCTCGGGGTACGGCGTCGAGCGGTAGGTGCGGCGTCCGCCCTCCTTCTTGGGCAGGTCGCCGTAGCTGCCGTAGAGCTCGGGCTCAACGTTCTCGGCGAAGGCCTCGAAGTCCTGCGGCGTCTCCAGGCCGAAGTTGCGGAACAGCAGGCCGCCGTGGCGCGCCAGCGCGTCGTCGACGAAGCCGCGGTTCTCGCGCACCCAGGCGAGCGCGTCGAAGCCGGCGCTCTCGGGTTCGACAACGAGCGGGAACTGGCGCGCATCGGACAGGAACGAGGTCTTGACCTGCGCGCGCGATGCCTCGGCAATGCCAGCGGTGGCAGCAGGGGCAGCCGGCGGTCGGGCCGCGAATTTCTTGAGCTTGTCCAGCTTGCCGAGCTGGGGCGATGGCATCGGATTCATGGGAGATTCCTTGCGAACAGGTGTTGAAAAGAGTTGCTCGACCCGCGCCTCGGGCGAGATGACCAGTTGCCGCAGCAGCGCGCACCAATCGGCGGCCCAGCGCCGGATCGATTCGCTGCGGTAGAGGCCGGTGTCGTAGACCCACTCGGCGGTCCACTCGCGCGGCCCCTCGTGGATGAAAACAGCGATGTCGAATTTCGAATGCCGCACGCGCTGCGGCACGACATCGATGCGAAGCCCCGGGATCTCGAAGTGACCGGTGGGCGTGTTCTGCATCACGAACAGCATGCGCACCGGCGTGCCTTGGGCGCGGCCGAGGCCGGCCAGATCGAGGATGCGGTCCAGGGGAACGCCGCCGTGCGCCAGCGCCGATTGCGTGCCCGCATGCACCGCCGCCAGCCAGTCGGTGAAGCGCGCCGCCTCGTCGCGGCGCGAGCGCAGCGGCACCACGTTGACGAAGAAGCCCATGAGCTTCTCGAGCTCGGGGTGGTCGCGTCCCGCGACGTCGGTGCCGACGACGATGTCGTCGGTGCCGGCTTCGCGGTGCACCAGCGCGAGGAAGGCGGCCAGCATCACGGTGAAACGCGAGGTCTTGTTCGCCCGGGCGAGCGGCGCCAGTGCCTCCACCAGCGCGCCTTCGACCGGCACGCGCAGGCTGTCGCCCGCATGTCCGGCAACGCCCGGCAGCGGCGTGTCCACCGGCAGGCGCGAACCCTTCGGCGCGTTGTCGAGGTAACGCTGCCAGAAGGCGGCGTCCTGCGCGCGGGTGGCCTCGAGCATGCGTGCATGCCAGACCGCGTAGTCGGCGTACTGCACGCGCAACGGTGGCAGCGTCGAGGGAAGGTCGGCGCGCAGCGCCTCGTAGGCGGCCACGAATTCGCGCGCGAAGATCGCACCCGACCAGCCATCGAAGGCGATGTGGTGCACGCACAAGAGCAGCGCATGGCGTCCCGGGCCCAGGTGCAGCAGCGAGGCGCGCAACGGCGCGGCGTTCGCCAGGTCGAAGGGCTGGGCGACCATGGCCTCCAGCGCCGCATCGATGCGGGCGGCATCGGCCTCGGGTGCCACCGGCGAAAGATCGATCCACGGCAGATCGAAGGCCGCCACCGGTGCGATCGTCGCGACCGGTTCGCCGTCGTCGTTCTCGGGGTAGGCCATGCGCAGCACCTCGTGACGCGACACCAGCGTCTCGAGTGCGCGGCGCAACACGGCCGGATCGAGCGGCCCTTCGAAGCGCAGCGCGGTCGCCATGTTGTAGGCAGTGCGCGCGGCAACGTCCGACAACCTGTCGACAAGCCACAGGCGGTGCTGCATCGGCGACAGGGGCATCTGCCCGACGCGTGCCACCGGCATCAACGCCGGCAGCGATGCGCCCGCACCCACAGGCGCAAGGCGAGTGGCCATGTCGCGCAGCACCGGGTGATCGAACACCTCACGCAGCGGCAATTGCAGCCCCGCCCCTGCGCGCAGGCGCGAAACCAGTTGCGCAGCCATCAGCGAGTGACCACCCAACTCGAAGAAGTTCGCCTCGCGGCTCACCTCCACCGTGCCCAGCAGTTCGCTCCAGATGCGCGCCAGCGCCTCTTCGAGCGCGCCGCTCGGCGGTACGTGCGTGCCGGCATCGGCGGCCTGGATCGGCGGCAGCGCCTTGCGGTCGATCTTGCCGTTTGCATTGAGCGGCAGCGCCGGCAGCTTCATCAGCAGCGACGGCACCATGTACTCGGGCAGCGTGCGGCCGAGCCATTCGCGCAGCACCTGTGCATCGGCCTCCTGGCTGTCGCCCTGCGCGGTGCGCAGCGAGACATACGCCGCGAGCCGTGCGCCGCCGGCCGCCTGCTGCATCACCACCACCGCTTCGCGCACCTGCGGATGCGCGAGCAGCTGCGCCTCGATCTCTCCGAGTTCGATGCGAAAGCCGCGGATCTTCACCTGGTGGTCGAGGCGGCCGAGGTAGTCGAGCTGGCCCTGGCTGTTCCAGCGCACGAGGTCGCCGGTGCGGTACAGGCGCCCGCCGCCGGTCGCATCGAAGGGGTCGGCCACGAAGCGCTCCGAGGTCAGCCCCGGTCGCTTCGCATAGCCGCGCGCAAGCCCGATGCCGCCCAGGTACAACTCGCCCGCCACGCCGGGCGGCACGAGGTTGAGCGACGCATCGAGCACATGGGTCTGGATACCGGAGATGGGCTGCCCGATCGCGACCTGGCTGCGGCCGTCGTCGCGGCAGGTCCAGTGGGTCACGTCGATGGCCGCCTCGGTCGGGCCGTAGAGGTTGTGCAGCTTCGCCTGCGGAAGGCGCCTCAGCACCTCGTTCTGCGCCTCGGCGGGCAGCGCCTCGCCGCTGCAGACGATGCAGCACAGGCTGGTGCAGCTTTCCACATCGGGCTGCGTGAGGAAGGCCTGCAGCATCGAGGGCACGAAATGCAGCGTGCTCACGCCGTGCCGACGAATCAGCTCGACCAGCCGTGCCGGATCGCGGTGGTCGCCCGGCGCCGCCACGGCCAGCCGCGCGCCGACCATCAACGGCCAGAAGAACTCCCACACGGAGACGTCGAAGCTGAACGGCGTCTTCTGCAGCACCGTGTCGCCGGAGCCGAGGCCATAGGCCTCCTGCATCCAGGCGAGCCGGTTGTGCAGCGCGCGATGCCGGTTGGCCGCGCCCTTGGGCTTGCCGGTGGAGCCCGAGGTGTAGATCACATAGGCGAGGTTCTCCGCGTCCAGCGCCACGGCCGGGTCGCTGTCGGGAGCGTCGGCCGCGTCGGCGGCATCGATGACCAGCACCGCCACGCCGGCGTCGGCGGGCAGCCGGTCGCGCAGGCGCTCCTGAGTGAGCACGAGCGCGAGCCCGCTGTCTTGCACCATGTAGGCGATGCGGTCGGCCGGATGCTCCGGGTCGATGGGCACGTAGGCAGCGCCGGCCTTCATGACCGCGAGCAGCGCGATCACCAGTTCGTTGCTGCGTTCCAGCGCCACGCCGACCAGGCTTTCGGGCCGCACGCCGCGGGCGATGAGCCGGTGCGCGAGGCGGTTGGCGCGGCGTTCGAGTTCCGCGTAGCTCAGTGTTTCGTCGCCGAAGACCAGCGCCTCGGCATCCGGGTGCGCCGCGGCCCGGCGCGCGATGAGGTGATGCACCGGCTCGGCCTCGCCATGGTTGTGCGTGTTGACGCCCCATGCCGCGAGCTGCGCATGCTCTGCATCGTCGAGCAGCGCGAGCGCACCCAGCGCCTGGCGCGGGTCGGTGGCCAGTGCGGCGAGCACGCGGTGGTAGTGGCCCGCCAGCCGCGCCATGGTGGCGGGCTCGAAGAGTTCGGCGGCGTAGCGGAAGGCGGCGCGGATGCTGCCGTCCTCGCGCTCGATGGTTTCCAGCGTGAGCTCGAAGGGCGCGGCGCGCTCCTCCAGGTCGATGCGCCGCACCGCCAGCCGAGGCCAGCCGCGCAGCGGGCGGTCGCCTTCGCCGAGGTGGTTGAACATGACCTGGAACAGCGGCAAGCCCGCATGGCCGCCGTCGGCGCGCAGCGCCTGCACCAGCCGCTCGTAGGGCAGCTCCTGGTTCGCCTGCGCCTCGAAGGCGGTGTCGCGCACCTGCGCGAGCAGATCCGCCAGCGGCATGCGCGCGTTCAGGCGCGCATCCATCACCACGGTGTTGATGAAGGCGCCGACGACGCCCGCGGTCTCGGGACGGCTGCGGCCCGCGACCGGCACGCCGACGCGGATCTCCTCCTGCCCGGTGTAGCGGAAGAGCACCGCATGGAAGGCCGCGAGCAGCACCATGAAGAGCGTGCCGCCCTGCGCGCGCGCCTGCTGCCGGAGTTCGCGCGCGAGCGGCGCGGGCAGGTCGAGCGCATGCTGAACCGCGCTGTAGCCGGACTGGCCCGAGCGCGGGCGGTCGGTCGCGAGGTCGAGCACCGGCTGGCTGCCGCCGAGCCGCTGTCGCCAGTAGGCCAGTTGCCGCGCGCCCTCTTCCCCTTCGAGCCACCGGTGCTGCCAGCGCGCGAAGTCGATGTAGCGGATCTCGGGCCCGGCCTGCGCCGCACCCTCCGGGTCAGCGGCGCCGTCGACCTGCTGCGCATAGAGCCGCGCCAGCTCGTCGAGGATGAGCTCGACGGTCCACGCGTCGGAGACGATGTGGTGCAGCATCAGCAGCAACTGGTGCTCGCCCTCTTTCATCTTCAGCAGCGCGCCGCGCAGCAGCGGGCCGGTCGTCAGGTCGAAGGGTGTGCGGCAGACCTGGAGCACTGCTTCGCGATGGCGCACCGCGCGGGTCGCCGCATCGAGCGTGCTCAGGTCGGCAAAGGGAATGTCGACGCGCGCGGCGGGGTCGATGCGCTGCTCGGGCAGGCCTTCCGCGCCGGTGCCGAACACGGTGCGCAGGCTGTCGTGGCGCTGCACCAGGCGATGCACCGCCTCCTGCAGTGCGGCCACGTCCAGCGAGCCCGAAAAGCCGAGTCCACCGCCGACGTGATACGCCGTGTTGCCGGCGTCGAGCTGCCAGAGGAACCATTGGCCCTGCTGCATGAAGGAGACCGGTGCGGCGCTGCCGTCGTCGGTGCTCTTGGCGATGCCCTCGCGCGAAGGACGCGGCGCGGTGTCGGCCGTCTCGGCCGCATCGTTGCCGTTCCCGCGTTTCAGGCGGCGCTGCAGCAGGCTCAGTTGCGCTGGCGTCAGTTTGGCGCGGCGCGCGGTGATGTCGTTGCCCTGGCTCATGATGGAAAACTCGCGGTGCTGCGGTCGAGGCGATCGTTGTCGTCGCCCTCTTCGCCGGCTTCGTCGTCGAGGCCGGCCGCTTCGATGTCCTCGATCAGCCGCAGCTCGACCAGTGCAGCCAGCCCGGCGACGGTAGGCGCCTTGAAGAAGGCGGCGGGCGCCAGATCCACGCCGTAGGCCTTGCGCACCTTCGACAGCAGGCGGATGGCGAGCAGCGAATCGCCGCCCAGTTCGAACAGGTTGTCGTTCACGCCCACGGGCGCGATGCCGAGCGCCTCGGTCCACAGTTCGGCGAGCCCCTCTTCGAGATCGCCTTCGGGCGCGACAAAAGCCGTCTGCAGCACCGGGCGCGGATGGCCGGCGCGCGCGGGCGCGGCGGCCTCGGGCTCGTCATCCATCGCATCCAGCAGGCCGAGAAGCGGGCGCAGGCGCGGCGCGAGCGGCGATGCGGACACCACGACCTGCGGCAGGTCGGGCCCGTTGACGATGCGCTCGAAAGCCAGCACGCCGGTGCGCTCGTCCAGGCCCATGCCCTCGGGCATGTCCTTGCCGGCCGCGGCGCCCACATCGCGCCAGGCATCCCAGTTGACCGAGAACACCGGCAGCGCCGACGAACGGCGGTGCGCGCTCGCGAAGGCGTCGAGGTAGTCGTTGGCCGCGGCGTAGTCGCTGAGGCCGAGGCCGCCGAGCAGCGTCGCGATCGAGGAGCAGAAGAGCACGAAGTCCAGCGGCTCCGAAGCCACCGCGTCGAGCAGTGCGCGCGTGCCCGCCACCTTGGGGGCGAACGCCGCCTCGACCTGCGCCTCTGTGCGCTGCGAGACCATGCCGTGGTCGGGTTCGATGACGGCGTGGACGACGCCGTTCACCGCGCCGAAGCGCGCATGCGCCGCCGCCAATGCGCTGCGCAGTTGGGCGGGGTCGGTCACATCGGCGGCCACGGTCAGCACCTCGATGCCGGCCGCCTCCAGTTCGATGAGTTGCTGCAGCCGGCGGCGCAGCGCCAGTGGCTGGTCGGCTGCTTCAGCAAGGCGCGCCCACTCGCTGCGCTCGGGCACGGGCGTGCGGCCCAGCAGCACCAGCCTGGCCTGCCATGTCTTGCCGAGGTGGCGCGCGAGCGCGAGGCCCACGCCGCCGAGCCCGCCGGTGATGAGATACACGCCGCCCTTGCGCAGGCGCTGCACGCCCGGCGTGTCGGCCGCGAGCGCTTCGTAGCCCTTGGTCCAGCGGTGCGGACCGCGGTAGGCGACGACGGCTTCGTCGTGCGATGCCGCCGCCTCTTCGGCCACACGGCGTGCGAGTTCGCTCTCGGCCGCGCTCTCGGGGGCCGGCAGCACCACATCCACGATGCGGCAGGCGATCGACGGCGACTCCTGGCCCAGCACCTTGGCCAGGCCGCGCAGCGTGGCCTTCTCGGGCGAAAGGGCCTCGGTGCCGGCGACGTCCTCGATGCCGTCGGCGATCACGGTCAGCGCCAACGGCGCGCGTTGCGATCCACCGGCGTCGTCGAGCGCCTGGGCCAGTGCGAGCAGGCTGAAATAGCCGCGCTCGAAGACCTCGGCCTGCGAGGCAGCGGGGCGGCCGGCGTCGAGGCTCCACAGATGGAACACCTGCGTCACCGCACCGGCCTCGGCTTCGGCCTCGTGCAGGAGCCGCGCATGGTCGGCGCGCTCGGCGGGCCGCAGCGTGTACTGCAGCGCGGCGGTGCGCGCAAAGGCCTTGCCGCGCAGCGCGACGACCACCTGCGCGCCCTGCGCACGCAGCGTGCGCGCGAGGCGGTCGGTGAAGCTGTTCGTATCGCCGAGGATCAGCGTGCAGCCCGTGCGGGCCGCTGCGAGCTGCTCGGCGCGCGGCGGCAGTGCCGTGCGCTTCCATGCGGGCACGTAGAAAGGACTTGTGGGCCCGGCTTGCACAGGCTGCTGCGAGGCTGCCGCGGGATCGACCCAGAACCGCTGGCGCTGGAAGGCATAGGTCGGCAATGGCACGCGGCGCCGGCTCTCGCCGTTGCGGCAGGCCGCCCAGTCGATGTCCACGCCCACGGTCCACAGGCCCGCCACCGCATTCGCCAACTGCGGCGCATTGCGCGCGAGCTGCTGCGGATGGGCCTGACTGGCCCAGATGCCGGCGGCCGAAGTGCTGTCGGCATGCAGCCGCGCGAGACCGGCGAGCGTCTCGCCCGGACCGACTTCGAGCACCGCGCGGCCGGGCGTCGCGAAGATCTCGCGCAGGCCGTCGGCGAAGCGCACCGCGCCACGCAGATGCCGCCCCCAGTAGGCAGGGTCGGTGGCTTCCTGCGCCGTGATCGGCTTGCCCGAAGCATTGGAGAGAAAAGGAATGGCGGGTGCGCTCCTCGGTACCCCCGCCACGACGCGCTCCAGCTCCGCGACCACCGGATCGACGAGACGCGAATGGAAGGCAATGGACACATGCAGGCGGCGCGGCACATGCTGCTTCGCGCGCAGCGCCTCCTCGACGCGCTCGATCGCCTCCACCGGGCCGGAGAGCACACAGAGCGCCTCGCCGTTCACCGCGGCAAGATCGCAGCCCATGGCGAGCCAAGGCGCCAGCTCCTTTTCGGGAAGCGACACGGCGGTCATCGCGCCCGGCACCACCGTCTGCAGCAGGCGGCCGCGCGCGGCCACGATGCGCAGTGCGTCCTGGAGCGAGAACACGCCGGCCAGGCATGCCGCGACATATTCGCCAAGGCTGTGGCCGAGCATCAGCGCGGGCTTGACGCCGCAGTGCATCCACCAGCGCGCCATCGCGTAGCCGACGACGAAGAGCGCGGGTTGCGCGAACTCGACGCGCAGCAGGCGCTCATTGGCGGCCGACTCCCCGCCCGCTGGCGGAAACAGCAGCGGCTGCAGGTCGACGCCGCTGTCCTTGCGCAGCAGCGCGAAGCAGCGGTCCATCTCGTCGCGGAACACGGTGCTCTCGCGGTAGAGGTCCGCGCCCATGAGCGCGTGCTGCGTGCCGCTGCCGGGAAACAGGAACACGACTTCGGGCGCCGTGGTCACGGGCTTCGGCGCGAGCGCGGGGGGTGCGGCGAGCATCTCGGCGGCCATCGCAGGCTGGTTCGCGACCACTGCGCTGCGCCATGCGAAGGGTTTGCGTCCTTCCTGAAGCGTGAAGGCGACGTCCGCCAGCGACTGCTCATCGCCGGATTCGCGCAGATGCACGGCCAGTCGCTCGCGGCCTTCCTTGAGCGCGCCCGCGTCCTTGGCCGACAACGGCAGCACCTGCCACAGCGATGCCTTGCCTTGCGCGGAGCGCGCGCGCGGCGCCTCTTCGAGCACCACATGCACATTGGTCCCGCCGATGCCGAACGAGCTCACGCCCGCGCGGCGCGGCGTGCGGCCTTCAGCCCAGGGCTGGCGCTGCGCGTTCACATAGAACGGGCTGTTCGCGAAATCGATCTGCGGATTGGGCTTCTTGAAATGCAGGCTGGGCGGCAGCACGCCGTGCTTGAGCGCCAGCGTGGCCTTGATGAGCCCCGCCACGCCGGCCGCCGCATCGAGATGGCCGATGTTGGTCTTGACCGAACCGACGGCGCAGAAGCCGCGCCGCTCGGTGTCGGCGCGAAAGGCCTGCGTGAGCGCCGCGATCTCGATGGGGTCGCCCAGCGTGGTGCCGGTGCCGTGCGTCTCGATGTAGCCGACGGTGTCGGCCGAGACGCCCGCGATCAGTTGCGCCGCGCGAATGACTTCGGCCTGCCCGTCGATGCTGGGCGCGGTGAAGCCGACCTTGGCCGAGCCGTCGTTGTTGGCCGCGGTGCCCTTGATGACTGCGTGGATGGTGTCGCCGTCGCGCAGCGCTTCATCGAGGCGCTTGAGCACGACCACGCCGGCGCCGCTACCGATCACCGTGCCGGCCGCATCGGCGTCGAAGGCGCGGCAATGGCCATCGGGCGAAAGGATCGCGCCGGCCTGGTAGCGATAACCGCCTTCTTGCAGCAGGTTGAGCCACACGCCGCCGGCCAGGGCCACGTCGCAGTCGTGGCTCAGCAGTGCCTGGCAGGCGGTGTGTACGGCAGTGAGCGAGGTGGAACAGGCGGTCTGCACGCTCACGGCGGGGCCGCGCAGGTTGAGCTTGTAGGCCACGCGCGTGCACAGCGAGCCGCTGCCGTTGCCGTTCATCAGGCCGAGCAGGTCGGCGATGCCCGTGTGCGCGCCGAGGCCGAAGGACGGCAGCAGGTTGCGGATCAGGTAGACGTTGGCGCCCTCGCCCGCATAGACGCCGACCTTGCCCGGCCAGCGCTCGGGATCGCAGCCGGCGTGTTCGAGCGCCGCCGAGGCGCATTCGAGAAACACGCGCTGCTGCGGGTCGAGGTTCTCGGCTTCGCGGGGCGTGTAGCCGAAGAAGCCGGCATCGAACTGGTCGAAGCCTTCGAACATCACGCCGGCCTTCACGTAGTCCGGGTCGTCCAGCAGGCTCTGCGGCACGCCGCGTTCGCGCAACTGCTCATCGGTGAAGCGCGACACCGATTCCACGCCGTTGCTGATGTTGCGCCAGAAGGCGTCTACGTCGTCGGCACCGGGGAAGCGGCCCGAGAGGCCGACGATGGCGATCTCCAGCCCGGTGGGTTCGGCGGATTCGTTGAAGGCGGTGGTCATCAATTGACTCTCTCTGCCACTTTGCGGCGTTGAAGCATGGCGGCGCGCTGGCGCAGCGCGCGGTCGTCGGCGGCGGCGGAAGATGCGGACGCGGCCTGGGCCCCTCCCTGCTCGATCCACTGGGCCAGCGACTCGACGGTGGGGTACTTGAAGAGATTGACCAGCGGCAGCGCGACCTGCAGCCGGTCTTCCAGCAACCGGTGCGCGCGGATCAGCAGCAGCGAGTGCCCGCCGAGGTCGAAGAAGTTGTCGTGCAAGCCGACCTGCTCGACCTGCAGCACCTCGGACCAGATGGCCGCGAGGGTCCGGGCGACATGGCCTTGCGGCGCTTCATAGGTGGCAGCGCGCCCCAGACCTTCGGGCTCGGGCAGCGCCTTGCGCTCGACCTTGCCGTTGGCGTTCAGCGGCAGGGCCTCCAGCACCACGATGGCCCTTGGAACCATGTAGTCCGGCAGCGTCTGGCCGAGGCTTTCGCGCAGCGCGGCCACGTCGACGGACTGGCCCGCATGCGGCGCGACGTACGCCACGAGCGATGCGCCCGCTGCGCCTTGCTTCGCCACGACGACGGCTTCGCGCAAGGTTGGCTGCGCGAGGAGTTGCGCCTCGATTTCTCCGAGCTCGATGCGGAAGCCGCGGATCTTGATCTGATGGTCGATGCGACCCAGGTACTCGATCTGGCCTTCGGCATTCCAGCGCACGAGGTCACCGGTGCGGTAGAGGCGCCCGCCGCTGCCGAACGGATCGGCCACGAAACGCTCGGCGCTCAGGCCCGGCTTGTTCAGATACCCACGCGCCAGGCTCACCCCGCCCAGGTACAGCTCGCCCGCCACACCACGCGGCACCGGGTTGAGCGCCGCATCCAGCACCCAGGTCTGCGTGTCGCTGATCGGACGGCCGATAGGCACCAGGCTCTGGCCGTCGTCGCGGCAGGTCCAGCGCGTGACGTGGATCGTCGTCTCCGTCGGGCCGTACAGGTTCTGCAGCGTCGCGCCGCTCAGGCGCCTGAGCGCTTCTCGCTGCGTCTCCGCGGGCATCGCTTCGCCGCCGACGATGATGTGCTTGAGGCGCGTGCTCGCCTCGATGCCCGGGTGCGCAAGAAACGCCTGCAGCATCGAGGGCACGAAGTTCAACGTCGTGATCTGGTGACGCTGGATCAGTTGCACCAGCCGCTCCGGGTCGCGGTGGTCGCCGGGGTTGGCGATCACGAGGCGCGCGCCCGTGGTCATGGGCCAGAACATCTCCCAGCACGAAACGTCGAAACCGAACGGCGCCTTGTGCAGCACGGTGTCGTCGCCGCCGAGGCCGTAGGTGTCCTGCATCCACGCCATGCAGCTGCGAAGAGCCTCGTGGCGCACGGCCGCGCCCTTGGGCTTGCCGGTGGAGCCGGAGGTGTAGATGACATAGGCGAGGTGATCGCCGTGCAGCGGCACTTGCGGATCGGCGTCGGATTCGCCGGAGACGTCGAGGCTGTCGACCTCCAGCCGGGTGAGGCCGGCACGCGGCGCGATGAGCTCGCGGGTGGCCCCGTGGCTCAGCAGCAGTTCGATGCCGCTGTCTTCCACCATGTAGGCCAGGCGCTGCGCCGGGTACTCGGGGTCGAGCGGCAGGTAGGCGCCGCCGGCCTTCAGGATGCCGAGGATGCCCACGACCATCTCGAGGGAGCGCTCCATCACGATGCCCACGCGCATGTCGGGCTGCACGCCCAGGGCGATCAGCCGATGGGCCAGCCGGTTGGCACGCGCGTCCAGCTCGCCGAAGCTGAGCGACGACTCGTCGAACAGCAACGCCGTCGCATCGGGTTGTTGCCGTGCATGCCGTGCGATGCTGTGATGCACCAGCTCCGCACCCGGCTCCTGCCGCGCGTTCACGCTCCACTGCGTGAGCTGCGACTTCTCGGGCGCAGCAAGCAGTTCGACATCTCCGACCGCGCGCCCCGCATCGGCGGACAGCGCATCGAGCACCGTCACGTAGTGCTGCGCCATCCGCTCGATGGTCTCGGGCTCGAACAGGTCCGCCGCGTAGATCACGTCGAGCATCAGGCGCCCGTCGGGCCGCTCGCGCGCTTCCAGCACCCAGTCGAACTGCGTCTGCAGATCGGGCAGCGCATGGTCGCTCACCTCGATGTCGCTCAACCGCTGCAGTGCGCGGTGATCCTCGAACAGGTGGTTGAACATCACCTGGAACAGCGGGCTGTGGCTCATGCTGCGTTCGGGCTGCAGATGCTGGACCAGCTGTTCGAAAGGTAGGTCCTGGTGCGCCTGCGCGCCCAGCACCGTCTCGCGGGCCTGTGCCAGCACCTCTGCAAGGCGGGTGCGGCCGTCGATCGGATTGCGCAGCACCAGCGTGTTGACGAACAGGCCGATGACGTTCTCGACCTCCACGCGGTTGCGGTTCGCAATGGCAGCGCCGACGCGGATTTCCTGCAGCCCCGTATAGCGATGCAGCAGCGCCTGCAGGCCCGCCAGCAGCACGACGAAGAGCGTGGAGCCCTCGGCCTGCGCGAGTCCGCGCAGCCGGCCGAGCAATGACGCCGGCAGCTCGAAGGCATGCCGCGCCGCGCTGTAGGCGGCCTGTGGCTTGCGCGGGTGGTCGGTGCGCAACTCGAGCACGGGGTGCTCATCGCCAAGTTCCGCACGCCACCAGTCCAGTTGGCGCTGCGCCTCGCCGGCCGCCAGCCATTCGCGCTGCCACACCGCATAGTCGGCGTACTGCACGCGCGGCACGGGAAGTGCCGCCGCCCTGCCCTGCAGGCGGGCCGCGTAGCCGGCTGCGAGTTCGTCGATCAGCACCTGCATCGAAGCGCCGTCGGAGACGATGTGGTGCATCACCACGGTGAGCACCTGTGCGTTGTCCGAGATGCGGATCAGCGCAGCACGCAGCAAGCCGCCCTGCGTGAGATCGAACGGCGCGGCCTTGAGGCGCCGGGTTTCATCGGCGAGGCGGCTGTCGCGTTCGCCGGCAGGCACGCCGCGCAGGTCGATCAGCTCCAGGGGCAGCGTGTCGGTCGGTTTGATCCACTGCGCGGCGATGCCGTCGCTGCCGGCGCGGAACACGGTGCGCAGCGACTCGTGGCGCGCGACCAGATCGTCGAGTGCAGCACGCATTGCGTCGGCCTGCAGCGCGCCGGTGAGGCGAAGCGCGCCGCTCATGTGGTATGCCGCACTGGTCGGATCAAGCTGCCAGAGGAACCACTGGCGCTCCTGCGCATGGGACAGCGGCAGCGCGTGCAGCCTGCGTTCGGGCGGCAACACGGCGATGGGCGCCGGGCGGGCGCGCACGCCTTCGGCGAGTTGCTTTCGCACAGCGGCCGCGCATTCACGCAGCCGCGGTTGCTCGAACACGAGGCGCACCGGGAAATCGACATCCCAATGCGCCGAGATGCGCGAGGCCACCTGGGTCGCGGTGAGCGAGCTGCCGCCACGGGTGAAGAAATGCGCATCACGCGCAAAGGGCTTCGCATCGGCCGGCCGCAGCACCTCGCGCCAGATGGCGTCGAGCGCGCGCTCGGTCTCGTCCAGCGCGGGCTCTTCGGCAGGCGCCTCGATGGGGCCGCCCTTGACGAATGCACCGCGCTCGTAGATCGCATAGGCGTCCGCGCTGCGATCGAGCCAGCCCGCGCGGCAGGCGCTGCGCTGCAGCTTGCCGCTGGTGGTCTTGGGCATGCCGCCCGGGTTGAGCAGCAGCACGGCCGACAGCGCTTCGCCGAACACTTCGCTGACCGCGGCGCTCAGCGCCTCGACCAGCACCTGCGGCGGCACCAGCTTCTGCATGCTGCGCGACACCTCGGCCGCAGCGCCGATGCCTTCACCGTCAGGTCCGCTGGCAGCGAACACCGCGACGCGCCCCTTGCGCACCGCATCCACCTCGGCCTCGATGACGCGCTCGATGTCCTGCGGATAGATGTTGTGGCCGCGGACGATGATCAGGTCCTTGATGCGGCCGGTGACGTACAGCTCACCATCGCAGACGAAGCCCAGGTCGCCGGTACGCAGCCAGCGGCGACCCGCGATCTCGACGAAGGTCTCGGCGGATTCGCGCGGCTTGCCCCAGTAGCCGGCGCCGATGCTCGCGCCGCTCACCCAGATTTCGCCGATGCGGCCGGGCTCGGCCACCACGGACAGCGTGGCGGGATCGACGATCTCGACCACGTGCTCGATCGCCACCGCGCCGCAGCCGACGAGCAGCGTGCCGCCCTCGCTGGGCGAGCCCTTGCCGGCGGCCAGGCCGTCGGCGTCGAAGCCGCGCGCCACCATGCCGGCGCCGCGCTGGCCGCCGGTCACGAACAGGGTCGCTTCGGCAAGGCCGTAGCAGGCATAGACCGCACCGGGGTCGAAGCCCGCGGAGGCGAAGCGTTCGATGAAGTCGAATTCGGTGTCGGCGCGCACCGGTTCGGCGCCGGTGTAGGCCACGCGCCAGCTCGATAGATCGAGCTTGGCAAGCTGCACGTCCTTCACGCGCTCCAGGCAGAGGCGGAACGAGAAGTCGGGACCACCGCTGAGCGTGGCGCGGTGGCGCGAGATCAGCTCCAGCCAGCGCACCGGGCGTTCGAGGAAGTATCGCGGCGACGTCAGCACCAGCGGGATGCCGCTGTAGAGCGGCTGCATCAGGCCGCCGATGAGGCCCATGTCGTGATAGAGCGGCGCCCAAGAGACGAACTTGTCGTCGGGCCCGATGCCCATGCCGACCTGGATCGCATGCTCGTTGGCCATCAGGTTGCCGTGCGTGACGATGACGCCCTTGGGCGCCGAGGTCGAGCCCGAGGTGTATTGCAGGAAGGCGACGTCGTCGTCGGCCGGCTCGAAGGGCTGCCACGCGTCGGCGAGTGCAACATCGATCGTGTCGACGGCAACGATCTGCACATCGCCGAACTGGCTGCCTGCCGCCGACATCGCGGCGCTCAAGGCAGAAGACGTGAGCACGCAGCAGGCTTGCGAATCGGCTGCGACGCCGGCGAGCCGCGCCAGGTGCTGCGGCCGCGTCGATTCGGGCGGGAACACCGGCACCGCGATCACGCCGCAGTAGAAGCAGGCCAGCATGCTCACGGCGTAGTGGTCGCCGTTGTCGAGCATGACGAGCGCGCGGTCGCCCTTGGCGAACTGCTGCTGCAGGCGGGCCGCGAGCGCGCGCACGCGCTGCTCGAAGACAGCATAGGTGAAGGGCAGCTCGCTGTAGACGCCGTCGATCTCGTCGACCACGGTGAGCCAGACGTCATGCGGACGCCGTTCGGCCAACGCGCGCAGGTGCGCCACGAAATTACGCGGTTGCCGGCCGACGGATGCCGTCGCGAGCGGTTCGTTCATATCTACCCTTGATGCGCCTGAAGTTGCGCTTGATGAAGATGCGTCGGCAGACGCCGTGCGAGCGCCGCGAGAAAGACGGCCTCGTGTTGCCTGAGAAAGAAATGGCCGCCCTCGAACCAGTCGAGCGTGAATGCGCTGCCGGTCTCTTCGGACCAGGCCGCCACGGCCGGCACCTCGATGTCGTCCTGGCGTCCCGCGAAGGCATGGATCGGCAGCGGGAGCGGCGGCCAGGCGGCGACATGGACGTGGCTGCGGCAGACGCGGCGGTCGGCGCGCAGCGTGTCCAGCGTGATACGCATGAGTTCTTCGCTCGCGAACACCTCTTCGGGCGTGCCGCCCTGCTTGCGCAGTTCGGCGATCAGCGAGGCGTCGTCTTCGCCGCCGTCGAAACGTTCGGGGTCGCGCCGGGAAGGCGCCGAGCAGCCGGACACCAGCAGCGCGCGCGGCAACGGCCGCCGCAACGACTGAAGCCGGCGGGTCACGCCATGCGCGAGCAAGGCGCCCATGCTGTGACCGAAGAGCGCGAAGTCGCCGCGCATCGCGTCGGCCTGCTCGGTGCAGATGCGCGCGACCAGCGCATCGAAGTCCTCGACAAAGACTTCGCCCATGCGCGCGCCGCGCCCCGGCAGCTCCACCGGCACGATGCGGACCCACGGCGGCAGGAAACGCCGCCACCGCAGGTACATCGAGGCGCTGGCGCCCGCACATGGCAGGCACAGCAGCGCCAGGGGCGCCTGGGCGCTCATCAACCGGCTGCGGTTTCCGTGGCCGGTGCGTCCGCCTGTTGCTGCTGCATCCAATCGCGCAGCGACCTGGGCCGCATGTCGGTCCAGTGGCTCTCTACGTAGGCGAGGACTGTCTTCTTGTCGCCCTGGACGCCTTCCACGGCAGTCCATCCGCCGGGAACGGCTTTCCAGTGGGGCCAGATGGAGTACTGGTCTTCGTGATTGACCAGAACGATGAAGGCTTCGTCTTCGCGGTCAAAACAGCTCGTCGACATCGGTGCATCCTTGTTTGATTGAACAGAGAGAAAGGAGCGCACCGCAGCCGGTCGCGGACCGGACGGAATCTCGGCGCCCCTGCCAAGAGGACGCTTCAGAGGCCGATCTGTTCATTTTTCACGGAAGGACGGCGGGCGCCGTGGAGGCGCCGGGCCGGAACGCGCGCCGTGGGGCGCGTTCGCACTGGATGCAGGGGGTTATTGGCCGGTGGAGGGCCCGGAGTCGTCGTCCGGCGGCTCGTCGCCGAAGTCGTTGACCGGCGGGACGAAACCCGCGAGGAGCCAGAGTTGGGCCGCCTTGTCGTAGGCCCGGCGGTGCGCGGGGTCGGCGAGGAGCCAGGCTGTCATTTCAGTGCGCGCGGCTTCATCGAAGCTTTCGCCGTCGTGCTCGCGCTGCACCCAGTCCCATGCGGTATTCCAGATGGGATCGCCCGTTTCCTGTGTCATTCGTGAAGCTGTTCGCGTTGTCCGTCGAAGCCGGGGCTTGAATGAACCCGGCCGGTTCAACGCGCATTTTCGCGGGAAATCGATTCGATCCCGCGACGGAGAAAGCCGCGGCTACTGCGCGTCGCTTTCGAGCAGCAGGTGGCCGCACGACTTGATCGCGTTGGCGGCTTCGGCGATCAGCCCATTTACGAGGCCCAGCGCGCAACCCAGGCGCGTCGCGATCTCGCGCTGCGTGAGGCCTTCGAGGCGGTAGAGCTCGAACACCAGCCGTGTGCGGGGCGAGAGGCCGGCAAGCACTTTGTCGATGGCAGTGATCACCTGGCGCTCGCACAACATGCGGTCGGGCGTCGAAGCGGTTGTCGGCATGTCGAGCAGCTCCACGTCCACATCGAAGGTGCGATAGCTGGCTTCGACGCGGTGGCGGCGGCAATAGTCCAGCGCCATGTTGCGCACCACCTGGCAGCAATAGCCGATGGGACGGTCGGCCTGGCGCACACAGGGGCCGTCGGCGATCTTCAGGTAGGCGTCCTGCACGACGTCGTCGGCCAGGTCCGCCGTGTTGACGATCTTCCGGGCGACCCGCCAGAGCTGCGCCCGATGGGCGATGAAAACCTCTGCGAGCGAAGGCTCGGATGAATGCGGCAACGGCATGTTCAACACCTCTTCCTCCAGTTCCAGTGAGCGAGCCGGGACAGGCCGCAGGTCCGATTTACCACTTTCGATGTAACAATCGGAATAAGAATCATTGCTATTTATAGGCGGATTTTGAGGCATTTCCATGACCCTTCCGGATCGACACTCAAACAAACGACATGAGGAGCCCCGAGAAGATCCGCCGCGACAGATCGGATGGCCGGGCGATCCGCGAGAGAACGCGGAACCTGGCACAGGGGGCCGCGATAATAGCCGACTTGCGCTTCGAGCAACATTTGCACAACAAGATTGCGGCGAAGCGCTGCCGCCCAACATGCATCGCGCCGCCCTTCTCATTCCTTTGCCCGCGGGCGATATCCATCTCTGGCTCTGCCCTTACGGCGACTCCGGCGATCCCGCGCTCGACGCAAGCTATCGCGCACTGTTGACGCCGCAGGAACTGGCACAAAGAGATCGCTTCCACTTCGCGCGCGACCGGCATCGCTACCTGCTGACCCGGGTGCTGGTGCGCAAGATCCTCTCGCGCTACGCACCGATCGAGCCGCACGACTGGCGCTTCGCCAACGGCCCCTTCGGTCGCCCCCGCATCGACGACGACCCGGACGTCGAAGAAACACGCGGCCTGGACTTCAACCTGAGCCACACCGCCGGCCTCATCGTGCTGGCGATTGCCCGCAACATCGAACTGGGCGTCGACGTCGAGAACATCCGCCGCCCCGCCGTGCTCGAGGCCGTCGATCATTTCTTCGCACCGGCCGAGGCCAGGTCGCTGGGCGCATTGCCGGCCGCGCTGCAGCCACATCGCTTCTTCGAGCTGTGGACCTTGAAGGAAAGCTACATCAAGGCACGCGGCATGGGCCTGCAGATACCGCTCGACAGCTTCGCCTTTGCGCTCGATGTCCCGGGCGACGTCGGCTTCTCGCTTGCCGATCCGCACGGCAACGCGGCATGGCACTTCCAGCAACTGCAGCCCACGCCCGACCACATGGTGGCGCTCTGCAGTTCCCGCGACGCGCGCATCGTCTGCCGCGAAACCGCGCCGCTGCAATGGGAGCGGCCGCTCGAAGTCGCCACGGAGCGCGCATCTAAAATTCCGCCCCTTTCCCCGATCCCTCCCTCATGAACATCGTCGTCAACGAAGAACTCAAAGCCTATATCGATCCCATGTCTCCGGAGGAATACGCGGCGCTGGAACGCAGCATCCTCACCGAGGGCTGCCGCGACGCGCTGGTGCTGTGGGGCGACGTGCTGGTGGACGGCCACCACCGCTATGGCATCTGCCAGAAGCACGGCCTGCCGTTCCAGACGGTGCAGAACCCGCGCTTCAAGACGATGGAGGACGTGCACCTCTGGATGATCGATCAGCACCTGGGCCGGCGCAGCATCTCGGACTACCAGCGCGGCGTGCTGGCGCTCCGAAAGAAAGTCATCGTCGACGACCAACGCTCCCGCGCGCTGTCGGAAACGTCGTCGTCGGAAGACCCGCCTTTCGATGTCGACACGCCCGCCGGCGAATCTCCCGCCGACAATGCCAGTGCTCTGCCCCCGCCCGCGCCGCTGAACAGCCGCGAATCCATCGCCAAGGCCGCGCGCCTGAGCAGCAGCCAGGTCGTGATGATCGAGAAGATCCAGAAGCAGGCCGCGCCCGAACTGGTGGCAGCCGTGAAGTCGGGTGTGATCTCGATCAACACCGCTGCCGCCGTGGCAAGCCTCCCTGCCGAAGAACAGGTCTCCGCAGCGAACGCGGGCAAGGACGAGCTCAAGCAAGCGGCCAAGCGCGTGCGCGAGGCCAAGCGCAAGCCGCGCGAAGAATCGCCCGAGCCGGCATCGGACGATCAAGCCGCCAAGCCCGATACGGTCGAAGCGCTGGCGCAGCGCGTGGCCGAACTCACGCGCGAGAACGACGCCCTGCGCAAGCAGGTCGCCGATCTGCAGGCACAACTGGCGGAACAGCTGGCCGATTGACGGCGAGGCGCGAGCCCCGCCGACGCCTGTCTTACAACTGAATCTCGCTGATCTTCGCGCCCGACAGCGAGACGCCGGCCTCCAGGCCCACATTGGTCAGCACGAAGCCAACGACCGGTTGCCGGATCGTGTTGGTGTCGACACTGCCGTTAGCACCGATGGTGGCAACGGCCACCGTGGCATCGGCGCCAGCCGTCCAGCCCTTGCTGCTGCGGAACTTGTCGAGCGCGGCCTGCGTGGTGAACAGATAGATCACCGCCTTCGATTGCGCGCCAGCCTGGAAGCCCAGCGAGCCCGCCGTGGTGCTGTAGTACGACTGCGTGCGGCCGTTCACGCGCAGTGCGCCGCGCCCGTATTCGGCACCGACGCCCAAGCTGGCGCCGACCACCGCCGGGAACACCAGCACGCCGCTCGACTTGGCGACCAGCTCGCGCGATCCCTTCACCGAGTCGTACAGCTTGGACAACGAGGCGTCGACCTGCGCGTCGATGGACGTGCGCGTGGACACGCTGCTGGCCTGGTTCTGCGGGCGCGTCGTGGTGCATCCGACAAAAGCCAGACTGCAGGCCACGACGACGGACGAGAACGCGAGGGTACGGAGGTTCATGGTGTTCATGATGATTCCTTTGCAAAAACATGGATCCGGCAGAAAAGCCTCTGCCTGCGGCGGCAGATCGATCCATGCTAAGCCGGTAAAAACACGAAGAATCCGATGTGGGAATACCGCCTACGCGAAGTCAGGCCGCGAGACTGCGCAGGCACCGGCCACGGTTGAAACCGGGGTTCTTGAACCCGTTTTTTTTTGCACCGCAGCATCGATCCCATGGGCCTCGTGGTCTTCGGCATCGCGATCTTCGCGCTGCGGGCCGCGACCAGTTGCTGGTGGCTCGCGCGCTACAACGCCGGTCCCGCGGAATGGCTGTGCCACAGCCTGGTCTCGGGCAGCCCGCAGGCAATGCGACGCCACGACACTGCAAGCGTCCGCGCCGACGCGCCCGTTCGACGAATCACCCGGCCAAGGCCGGCCCCGCTCAGGGAAGAGGCGTGATGCGGTCGGTCGCCGGCGGCGCGAGCGGGCTGTTCGCCTTGATGTAGGCCTCCAGCGCGTCCACGTCCTGGTCGCCGCCGAGCACGTCGGTGCCCTGGTTGAACACGGTGAAGTTGTCGCCCCCGGTGGCCAGGAAACTGTTCATCGTGACGCGATAGTTCGCCGCCGGATCGATGGCCGTGCCGTTCAGCGCCATGTTGCTGATGCGCGAGCCGCCCGGCGCCGAGAGGCTGTAGCTGTAGGTCAGTCCGCGCGAGGGCAGCAGCACCTTCGGCGCGGCCACCGTGTTGGAGCCGCTGTTGAACTGCTGCTCGAGCACCGCCTTGATCTGCGCGCCCGTCAGCGTCTTCACCACCAGGCTGTTGCCGAAGGGCTGCACCGCGAAGATCTGGCCGTAGGTAACGCTGCCGTCCTGTGCCGGCGCGAGGTCGGCACGCACGCCGCCGGGGTTCATGAAGGCGATCTGCGCGGCGCCCTTGCCGGCCGGGCTGGTGGCCGCCAGTTGCGCATCGGCGATCAGGTTGCCGAGCGCGCTTTCCTTCGACGCCACCTGCGTGCGCGTGGCCGTGGCGGTGAGCGAGCCCACGACGCGCTGCACCAGCGGCCCGGCGATCGCGAGGTATTGGCTGATGAGCGCGGCCACTTCCTGGTTCTTGCCGAACACGGGGTACTGGTCGGTCAGCGCGATGGTGTTCGCGCCGCTGGTGTAGGCCTCGCCCTGCACGATCACGTTGTCGGCGGTCTTGGCCGTCACCTTGCGGGTGCGGGTGTCGATGGTGAGGTTGATGTCGGTCAGCAGCGTGCCGTATTGGCCCGCGCTCGTCAGCAGGAAAGGCTTGGCCGGGTTGGTCTTGCCGTAGTCGCAGATGTACGAGCGGTGCGTGTGGCCCGAGATCACCACGTCGACCGCCGTGTCCAACTTGTTCAGGATCGGCAGGATGTCGCCGCTCAGGCCCGCGCAGCTCTTGTCGTTGTAGCCGACGGTGGTGGTGCCGCCTTCGTGGATCACCACGATGATGGCGTCCGCGCCCTGCGCCTTCAGTTGCGGAATCAGCGCATTGGCTGTGTCGGCTTCGTCCTTGAAGCTCAGGCCCGCAACGCCGGCGGGCGTCACGATGTTGGGCGTGCCCTTGAGGGTCATGCCGATGAATGCCACCTTCGCCGTGGCGCCGTCCTTGGTGAAGCTCTTCATGCCGGTGGCGGGGAACAGCGTGTTGCCGTCGGTCTTCACCGTGTTGGCCGCGAGAAAGCCGAAGTTCGCGCCCGGGAAGGCCTTGTTCACGCGGCAGGGTTCGAGCGCGGTGTTCTTGGCGCAGCCGCCGTTCTTCATGCGCAGCAGTTCGGTCTGGCCCTTGTCGAACTCGTGGTTGCCAACGGCGTTGAAGTCGATCTTCATCGCGTTCACGGCCTCGATGGTCGACTCGTCGAGGAACAGCGCCGACACCAGCGGCGAGGCGCCGATCATGTCGCCCGCCGACACCACCGCGTTGTTCTCGTTCTTCGCCTTGAGCGAGGCGACCGCCGAGGCCAGGTAGGCCGCGCCGCCCGCGGGGACCGGCACGGTGCCGCCGCCGGCGGCGGGTGCGGTGATCGACAGCTTGGGCGGTTCGAGGTTGCCGTGCAGGTCGTTGAAGGCGATGAGCTTCACGTCGATGCTGCCGGGCGTGGCCGGTGCGGGGGGAGGCGCCGGTGCGGGCGGAGGCGCCGGCGGCAGAAAGGGAAAGAAACTGCTTGAGCTGCCACTGCCGCCGCAAGCGGACAAGGTGGCCAGGACGACACTCGCCAGCGCGAGATGTTTCAGCGATGCATGCATGGATCTGCTCCTCCGTATTGGAATGCAGCGCATGCTGGCCACCCGACATGACGGCGGCGTGACCATCCCCTTGCCACGCGGGGGCTCAGAAGGTGTGAATGAATCCGGCGTGCCCGAGCAGCCCGCTCAGGCGCCCCCGATCAAGGCGCAAAGCGCAGCCATAGCTCGGGCTATGGCGAGCATTTGCAACGCCGAGCGGGGGTGTCTGGGCGGGATGAGCGGGCATGGCGGGTTCGTTCACACCTTCTCAGGGCAACGCCACCAGCTCCATCGAAACCCCGGGACCGAACGCAGTGCGCAGCAGCGTGCGAGCCTTGGCGCTGCGTTCGTCGGTGAGCGACTGCACCGCCAGCCACCCGTCCTTCGGCCGCCGCTGCAGGTGCCAGCCTTCCTGTCCCAGACGGATGAGTTCGGCAAGCGCCGAAGCGTCCGCCACCGGCAATGCGGTGGGCACGATATCGAGCCAGTCCACCACCTGGTCGGCCTCGCCGCCCAGCCGTGAGGCGGCCCCCTCGGCCAGCACGCGCTGCGTTGCCGCGTCTCTCACCTCACCTTGGAGGATGATGCCGTTGCCGTGCCAGCGTATCTCGAGCGGCGCGCCTGCCGCTTGCGAGTTTCCCGTCGTGAAGTGCCAGGCGACGGCCAGCACGATCAGGCAGGCAGCCGCCGATGCGATGAGGGCGGCTCGCAGATGAAGGCGGCGTGATGGTTCCAAGGCCGCGAGAGTGCCACGCGCAACGTGACATGGTTGTGACCGTCCCCACGTCGCATGTAGACTGATTCGATGACCCCCGAAGCCCTGCTCGCCCACTGCGACAACGCCGCGCTGTGGCCTGCCGACCGCCCCGCCCGCGGCCCTGCCGATGTTGCCGCCGCCTACCATGACGCGCTCGCGCTGCGAGCCCTCCGGCTCGCGCGCGGCGAGCGGCCGGTCGGCTACAAGATCGGTTTCACCAACCGCACGATCCGGCAGCGCTACGGCGTGTTCGGGCCGATCTGGGGTCCGGTATGGAACACGACGCTCATGCGTTGCGATGGACAGGGAACGGTGGACCTCACGGGCACCCTGCAGCCCCGCATCGAGCCGAAAATCGTCTTCGGCATTGCCGCGACACCGCCGCACGACGCCACGCTGGAACAGGTCTTCGGCTGCATCGATTCGCTGGCCGTCAGCCTGCACTGAACGGACCGATGCGGCCCGACCTCGATTCCCTCGCGCTCTTCCTGAGCGCCCTGGATTCCGGCAGCTTGTCGAAAGCGGCGGAGGAGCACCACATGGTGCTGTCGGCCGCGAGCCGCCGCATCCGCATCCTCGAGACCGAGTTCGGCGTGCCGCTTTTTCAGCGCACCTCCAAGGGCGTGACGGTGACCGGCGCGGGCGAGTCGCTGGCCATTCATGCCCGGCTGATCCTGCGCGACGTCGACCGCATGCGCGCCGACCTCTCGGACTATGCGCAGGGCGCGACCGGCCGCGTGCGGCTGCAGGCCAATGCATCGGCCATGGGCCAGTTCCTGCCCGACGACGTGGCGAGCTTTCGGCGCAGCTATCCCGAGATTCGCGTCGATGTGGAGGAGCACCGCAGCGTGTGGATCGTGCAGGCGATCCGCGACCGGCAGGCCGATGTCGGCGTGATCACCGGCGACACCGCGGACACGACGCTCAACTTCATTCCCTACCGCATGGACAGGCTGGTGGCCATCGTCCACCGCAAGCACCCGTACCGCAACCGCGAGGTGTCGTTCGCCGAGTTGCTCGACTTCGATTTCGTGGGCCTGGAGAACGACTCGGCCATCGCCCGCACCATCGAGGATGCGGCGGTCGCCGCGCGCAAGGTGCTGCGCCTGCGCGTGAAGGTCAAGAGCTTCGAGGCGGTGTGCCGGATGATCGAGGCCGGCATGGGCGTGGGCATCCTGCCCGAGGGCGCTGCGGCCACCTACCGCAAGGAAATGGGCCTGCGCTTCCTGAATCTGTCCGACGCCTGGGCGTCGCGCCGCATGTACCTCTGCACGCGGCAGGAGACGCTGACGTTTCCGCAGCGCCGCCTGGTCGATCACCTGCTCTCGCGCTACGTGCCGTAGCGCAAGGCGCAAGCGCCTTACTTCTTCAGCGCTTCCACCAGGTCGAGCACCATGCGATCCGGGCCGAAGGTGTCGATGCCGTGGGCCAGCAGCGTCTCGACGGCCTCTGCGATGCCGTGGCTCGCCGACGACTGCTGCGCCATGTCGTTGTAGTAGCCCAGGTCCTTCTTGGCATTGGCCATCGAGAACTTCAGCGAATCCGTGCTGCCCGTCAGCAGCTTGGGCTTGACGCGTTCCAGCGCCACGCCGTTGCCGCCGCCCTTGGCGAGCACATCGACGAACACATCGGGCGCCACGCCCGCGCGTTGCGCGCACGCCGCCGCTTCGCAGAGCAGCGCCACGGTGCCGAGCGACACGAAGTTGTGCAGCAGCTTCATCGCATGGCCCGCACCGATGCCGCCCACGTGCGTGATGTTCTCGGCAAAGCAGCGCAGCAGCGGCAGGCACGAGGCCAGCACCTCGGCATCGCCGCCCACCAGCAGGTTGAGCCGGCCTTCGGCGGCTTCCTTGGCCGTGCGCGTCATCGGCGCATCGAGGAACTTGCCGCCCTTGGCCTGCACGGCCTCTGCAACCTTGGTGGTGGAGTCGGGCACGGCGGTCGAGCAGTCGATCACCACGGTGCCGGGGCGCAGGCTCGCGAGCGCGCCCCCCTTTCCATCCTGGCCCAGCATCACGGCCTCGACCTGCGGCGTGCCGGTGACGCAGAGGATCAGCACGTCGACCTCCGCGGCCAGTGCCGTCACGTCAGAAACGGCGGTGGCGCCGGCCGCGAGCAGCGCGCCCACGGGCTGGTTGCCGGGGTGATCGAGGATGGTCAGCTTGTGGCCGTGCTTGACGATGTTCTGCGCGATGCCGCTGCCCATCAGGCCGACACCGACCAGGCCGACGCGGCGGGGCTGCTGTGCTTCTTGTGCGTTGTTCGTGTTCATGGGTTCACCCGTGTTTGATGGCGATGGTCTTGAGGGTCGTGAAGCCTAGCAGGGCTTCGAAACCCTTCTCGCGGCCGAAGCCACTCGACTTGACACCGCCGAACGGCAGCTCCACGCCGCCCGCCGCGCCGTAGTTGTTGATGAAGACCTGCCCGCAGTGCAGCTTGTTCGCCACGCGCAACTGCCGGCCGCCGTCGCGCGTCCACACGCCGGCCACCAGGCCGAAATCGGTGCCATTTGCGAGCCTGATCGCTTCGGCTTCGTCGGCAAAGGGCATCACCGCCAGCACGGGGCCGAAGACCTCGCGCTGCGCGAGTTCGCTGTCGGCGGGCACATCGCGGAACAGCACGGCCTCCTGGTAGTAGCCATTGGCCGATGCGTTCGGCGACACCGTGCCGCGCGCCGCCACCTTCACGCCGTTCGCCTCGGCGGTCGCGACCATGTCGCGCACCTGGCGGAACTGCTTTTCGTTGATGAGCGGTCCCATGTCCAGGTCATCGGCAGGCGGCCCCGAGCGCACGGCCGCAAAGCGCTCGGACAGCCGTCTCACGACCTCTTCGTAGACCGATTGCTCGACCAGCACGCGGCTGCCCGCCGAGCAGGTCTGGCCGGCGTTCTGGATGATCGCGTTGAGCAGCACCGGCACCGCCGCATCGAGGTCTGCGTCGGCGAACACGAGCTGCGGCGACTTGCCACCCAGTTCCAGCGTGACGGGGCAATGTCGCTCGGCCGCCGCGAGGCCCACGCTGCGGCCGGTGACGGTCGAGCCGGTGAACGAGATGTGGTCGATGCCCGGATGCGCGCACAGCGCCGCGCCTGCCTCCCTGCCGTAACCCGTCACCACATTGAGCGCGCCAGCGGGAAAGCCCACCTCGGTCGCGATTTCCGCCAGGCGCAGCAGCGAGAGGCTCGCGTCCTCGGCCGGCTTGACCACGCAGGCGTTGCCCGCGGCGAGCGATGCGCCCACGCTGCGGCCCGCGATCTGCATCGGGTAGTTCCAGGGAATGATGTGTCCGGTCACGCCGTGCGGCATGCGCACCGTCAGCACCGTGTAGCCACGCTCGTAGGGCAGCGTGTCGCCGTGCAGCTTGTCGCAGGCACCGGCGTAGTACTCGAAGTAGCGCGCAAGCGCGGTCGCGTCGTTGCGCGCCACGCGCAGCGCCTTGCCCGTGTCGCGGGCTTCGAGTTGGGCGAGCTCCTCGTGATGCTGCATCACCGCGGCGCCCAGCTTGGCGAGCAGGCGGCCGCGCTCGAGCGCGGTCGTCGCGCCCCAGGGGCCGTCGAAGTTCTCGCCCATGGCGCGGCGCGCGGCGCGCACTGCGGTGTCCACGTCGGCAGTCGTACCGCGCGCGATCTGGCCGAATTTCTGGCCGTCGCTCGGGTCGATCACGTCGATGGTGGCGTTGCCTTCGGACGCCACGCGGCGGCCGTCGATGTAGTGGGTTGCGTCGTTGCTCATTGAATCTGTCTCCTTGCGCGCGGTGCCGTGTGGGCATGCCGCGATGTCGTCACCGGGGTTCCGGCCAGGGGCGCTGTGCTTCGCGGATCTGCTCGAAGGCGCGGCTGAACTGCAGCACGCCCAGGTCGTCGAAGCGGCGGCCTGCGATCTGCAGGCCGATGGGAAGGCCTTCGGCCGAGTAGCCGCAGTTGATCGACGCGGCCGGTTGCTCCGACATGTTGTAGGGCACGGTAAAGCCGATGTGCTCCAGCGGCAGCATCGGGTCGTTGGTCGGCGAAGCATGATCCGCGGGCGCGGGCATGTTCGGCGACACCGGCGAGATCAAGAAGTCGTAGCCCTTGGTCGCCGCGATCGTTGCCGCGCGCGTCGCGATGAACTGGCTGTAGGCGTCGAAGATGTGCGCGCCCGAAAAACCGGCGGCGCTCTCGGCCCAGTCGCGGATGTACGGCAGGATCCTGGCGCGCTTCTCGGACGGCATGGCCTGGATGTCGATGCAGGAGCGCATGCGCCAGAAATGGTCCATGCCCTGCAGCATCTTCGTCGTCATGAAGGCCGGGATTTCTTCGATGTGCGCGCCGGCGGCTTCGATGCGCTTGGCGGCGCGGCGCACCGCCTGGGCGATCTGCGGATCGAGCGGCAGGCCGCACCCCGCGTCCATGTGCAGCGCCACGCGCTTGCCCTTGAGGAACGACGGGTCGACCTCGAAGGCGTTCCAGTCGATGGTGGGCGCGGGCAGTTCCGAATAGTCGCGGTCGTCAGGTTGCGCGACCGACGCCATCATCAGCGCCGAGTCGGCCACCGTGCGCGTCATCGGGCCGGCGCAGCGTCCCATGTAGGGCGTGCTCAGCGGAATGCGGCCGAAGCTGGGCTTGAGCGTGTAGATGCCGCACCAGCTGGCCGGCAGGCGCAGCGAGCCGCCGATGTCGGTGCCCACGTGCAGCGGACCGTAGCCTGCGGCAGCCGCCGCGCCGGCACCCGCGCTGGAGCCGCCCGGCGTGCGCGACAGGTCCCACGGGTTGCGCGAGAGCTCATGAAAGCTCGACAGGCCCGACGACAGCATGCCCAGGTCGGGCATCGTGGTCTTGGTCACCAGCACGGTGCCGTCTTCCTTCAGGCGGGCGGCGGGTGGCGAGTCCTGCACCATCGGCACGAGGTCGTAGGCGGCGGTGCCCAGCGGCATCGGGTCGCCTTCGGTCGCAAGGTTGTCCTTGATGGTCACGGGCACGCCGTCGAGCGCCCCGCGTGGCGTACCGGCCAGCCAGCGCGCTTCGGAGGCGCGGGCCTGTTCGAGCGCGCGTTCGGGACGAAACAGCCAGGTGGCGTGCAGTTCGGGCTCGCAGGCCGCGATGCGTTCGTTGACCGAACGCACCACGTCGACCGGGGAGAGTTCCTTGGCCGTGTAGGCCGCATGCAGTTCCTGCACGCTCAGCGCGTAGAGGGGTTTGGTCATCGCATCAACCCCACGAGATCGCGGCCAGGTCGTTCACCACGATCGGCATGCTGGCCCACAGGCCCTTGACCTCCTTGCGCGCGATGGTGGGAAAGACCGCCTGGTAGAGAAAGCCGTTGACCGCATCGGTCGCGAGTTGGCGCTGCGCCTCGGCCAGCAGGTCGGCGCGGCGCTTCTTGTTCTCTTCGTTCTGGATCGCAACGAACATGTCGCGGAACTTCTTCGAGTCGTAGCCCCAGTAGTAATCGGGCTCGGTGTACTTCACCAGGTCGAAGGGCTCGACATGCGCGACCATCGTGAGATCGAAGTCGTGCGCGCCGCCGAAGGTGCCGCTCAGCCATTGCGCCCACTCGACGTTCTGGATCTTCACCTGGATGCCGATCTGCGCCAGTTGCGCGGCGATCATCTCGCCGCCCTGCCGTGCGTAAGAAGGCGGCGGCAGCGTCAGGCGCAGTTCGAGCGGCGTCTTCACGCCGGCTTCGGCCAGCAGCCGTTTGGCCTTCTCGATGTCATAGGGGTTGATCGCGGTGGTGTCGATGACACCCGGTGCGCCCATCGCATAGTGGCTGCCGATGGGCTTGCCGAAGCCGTCCGCAGCGCCCTGAATGATCGTGTTGCGGTCGAGCGCCGCCAGGATCGCGCGGCGCACGCGCACGTCGTCCAGCGGTTTCTTGCGGTTGTTGATGGTGAGGATCACCTTGCCGCGCGTGCCCACCTCCAGCACCTGGAAGCGCGGGTTGCCCTTGAACTGCGCGACCGAGCGAGTGCCCGCGCGCGGGAAGATGTCGATGTCGTTCGCCATCAGTGCGGCAGTCTGCGCGGCGGTGTCGGACATGAAGCGGAAGACGAACTTCTCGACCTTCGCGAGACCCGGATCGCGGTACGTCGGCGACTTGACCAGCGTGCACGAGGCGCCGCGCTGCCATGCGGCCAGCTTGTAGGGGCCGGTGCCGACCGGCGCGGTCGCATTCGTCTCGGAGCTCTTGGGCTCGACGATGCAGGCGGTGGACTGGCCCAGCATGAACGGCAGGTCGGGGTTCGACAGCGTGCTGTTGACGCCCACCGTGTATTCGTCGAGCACCACGGTGCCGATCTCGCTGAAGAAGCGCTTGTCCTTGTTCGTGCTCTTGGCGCCGCTCGCGCGGTCGAACGAGAACTTGACCGTCGCCGCGTTGAAAGGCTGTCCGTTCTGGAAGCGCACGCCGCGGCGCAGCTTGAAGACGAAGGTCTTCATGTCCGGCGACGACGACCAGCTCTCGGCGAGCATCGGCGTGACCGAGCCGTCGGCGTTGACCTTGGTGAGCGTCTCGAAGATGTTGTATTGCGTGATCTCGGCAATGGCCGATGCGGCGCCCGCGGTCGGGTCCAGGCCCGGCGGTTCCAGCGGCATGCCGATGCTCAACGTGTTCTTGCCCGTCTGCGCTTGCGCGAGCGGGAGGAAAGCGCCCGGGATCGCCGCGGCCATGGCGGTGCCCATGAGGGTGCGTCGCTTCAACATTCGATATCTCTCCAGAAGTAAAGGGATGACCGCGCGACTCAGGTCGCGGGCGTCTGCAGTACGGCGGACAGCAGCGTCCGCGTGTAGGGGTGCTTGGCGTGGCGGAACAGGTGGCCCGGTGCGCCCTGCTCCACGATCTGGCCTTTGAAGACCACGGCGACGTCGTCGCACAGGTGGTTGACCACCGCGAGGTCGTGGCTGATGAGCAGGTAGCTGATGCCGAACTGCTGCTGCAGGTCCTGCATGAGGTTGAGCACCTGCGCCTGCACCGACACGTCGAGCGCGCTTACCGGCTCGTCGGCGACGATGAGCTTGGGGCGCGTGATGAGCGCGCGTGCAATCGCGATGCGCTGTCGTTGCCCGCCCGAGAACTCGTGCGGGTACTTGTCCATGTCGGAGGTGCGCAGGCCGACGGCAGCGAGCGATTCGGCGGCGCGTTCGCGTTGTTCCTTCCGGGAAACCTCGGCCAGTGCTTCGAGCGGCTCGGCGACGATGCGTGCGACGGTCTGGCGCGGGTCGAGCGAACCATACGGGTCTTGAAAGACCATCTGGAAATCGCGGCGCGCCGTGCGCAGTTCGCTCTTGGACAGCGTGTGCAGGTCGCGCCCGAGCAGCTTCACGCTGCCCGAGGTGGGCGTATCCAGTGCCATCACGAGGCGCGCGATGGTCGACTTGCCCGAGCCCGATTCGCCGACGATGCCCAGGCTTTGGCCCGGCCGGACGCTGAAGCTCACGCCGTTGAGCGCCCTGACCATCGGCGGCGGGCCGAACAGGCGCTCGCGCGGAAGCGTGTAGTGGCGCACGAGGTCCGTCACTTCGAGCAGCGCGGCC
>Ga0157370_10000363_pt1 | contig 57197 bp, 69 predicted proteins | sample C35metaG_FD_113463 | JGI IMG/M metagenome (GOLD analysis project Ga0157370, IMG submission 113463) | Corn rhizosphere microbial communities from Kellogg Biological Station, Michigan, USA - C3-5 metaG | ecosystem: Host-associated > Plants > Roots > Rhizosphere > Soil | place: USA: Michigan...
GCGCATGGCCGACTCCTTCAAAGCAAGGAGCCGTCTAGGCTACGCTCAGTCACTCGGACATTTGAACTTGGCTATAACCGGACATTACAACTTGGCGCCAACATCTATATTTCTCATAATTTGCATTATGTTAAATAGGCTCGGTGGACCGCAAACGCAACAACAGCACGGGTTGCCTAGTCAATACCCCTTTGCGTGAGTTGCGAGTTTCACAGTGTGTAGTTGATGATCCTGTTCGGCGTTGCCCCCCTGGGCGCGTCATTCATGTATTCGCCCGGCCTCGCGCCGGGCATTTTTTTCTAGCCAGCGCACAGCAGCCAAAACATGAAAGCGCACGACCGCAAGTGGGGACATCCATCGGAGTTTGAGGCGTACGCTCATGCCCCCGACGAGGCGCTTGCACGCGGTCTGCGCGTGACGCCTGCCACGATTCGCGCCTGGCGCTCTGGCAAGCGTCCTATTCCATGGTGGGTGCCTGAGTTGCTTCGCCTGCGGCTCTGGCGGTTTGACGCCGATATGCGCGCCGCCGGCTACCGCCGCATGGGCATCGCCAAGCCCGGCCAGTCTGCCCAGGTCTACACGTTTGCACCGATCGTTCCCGGCTCGCGGCCGGCACCGCCAACGCTGTCGCTTGTCGATCCGTCCGACGCGCTACAGGCATGAAAAAGCCCGGCACGCGGCCGGGCAATCCCCAATCCCTTTCCCCAGGTCGATCAGCGCTTTTTGCGCTTGAAGCGACCCTTGCTGTCACGTGCAGGCGTGCGGCGCTTTTTCACGATGCTTTCTCCTCGATCTTCAATCTGGCTTCGATGCGCGCGAGCCGAGACTCAACGCGAATCACGTACTTGAGCAGTGCCCCCGCCATCCCGAACGACGGCACTGCGACGGCAAGGACCTGCCCCCACTCCATGGCTTAGCCCTGGGTGTTGCTGCGTTCCGGCAGGAACACTGCCAGCGCGGACAGGACGCCGGCCACGGCTTGCGCGGTGATGCTCACCTTGTCCGGGTTCGCACCCATGGCGACGGCGATGCCAGCAAAGCCCGCCCAGGTGGACGGTTCACGCAGACGATTCAGAAACGACATACAGCCCCCTTACATGTAGTTGATCGGCGAGGTTCCCGCCTTGGTTTGATCCACCCACGTGCTAAACGCATTGGGCAGGTTGTAGAGCGGCGTGCCGTAGTCCAGCGTGAGCTGGTCGAACCGGCGAATGTCGCCCTGGCTTGGGTGCCCTCCTGTACGTGCGTCAGGCACGTTCACGAGGTCAAAACTCAGTGCATCTGTCACGGGTGCTGCCGCCTGTGATACGGCGTTCTGCGTGTCGCCCCACCACTGGCTAATGGCCTGCCCTGCGCTGTCGAGCGCCGTGCTTCCTGCGCTGGCCGCGCGCTTCGCCACCACGTACAGCGACACCGCAGCGACGGCCGTCACAATCAGCTTGAATTGCAGGTCGCCGGATAGCTTCATGGCATCAACCGTAGGCGTTCGGGTCGTTGAAATATGTGCTCGGGTCCTGGGCATCGAACGTCGTCTGCCACGAACCGCTGATCACCTGATCCGCCGAACCGCTGCGCGATAGGTTGCCCAGCAGGCCCGACAGAACAGACCCCGCCGCCACGTAGGGCGCGATGTTGCTGCTGCTCTGGCCCGGCATGTTGGTGCGCATGGCTGGATTGGTCGCCGCGCTTGCTGTGCGTGGTCGCATTGCCATGTATGCCAGCAGGCCCAGGCCCGCCAGCATCATGAAATCGGTATTCGGCCCGCCGCCGTTTGCTGTCTTAGCCATTGACTACGCCCCCCGCCGCCACATAGGCAGCTTGTAGTGTCGAAAGCGCCCGCTCAGGCTGTCCGTAGCCGGCCCCCGGCAGGCTCGCCCAAATCTTGCGCACCTTGCGCACGGCCGTCGCAAAGCGACCGGCCTGCACGTCATCCAGCGCGCCGGCTTGGCGGATCAACTCCACCGCGCCCGCGTCCTGGCTGGCCGGCGAGAAGTCCGGCAAGCCCAGCTTGGCGCGCACCGAGTCCCACGTCTTGGCGAGAAATTGGTACGCGCCGGCCGCCGACGACGTGATCGGCTGTCCGTTGGACATGGCCTTGATGTACTGGCGCGGATGGTCGCTGTAGTCGCTAAACGTGCTTCCGCCGAAGAGCATGCGGTACCCGTTCGGCCCGTCCGTGCCCTCGGCGACGCGGATCATTTGCAGGAATGCGCTGACGTTGCTGCTCGCTTGGCTCATGTCGATGTCTTGTGTGTCAAACAACACGCCGTCCGTGATATCGCCCAGCGTGTTCTGCGCCTGATCGATGAAGTCCGGCTCCACCGCCCCAGGCTCGTTTTGTCGTTGCCAGTCGCGCCACACCACGTAGCCGACGCCGGCCATGACGATCAGCGCGAATGTCTGCCGTTGCATTACACGTTCGGCTCTTCGTACCACTCAAACGCAGCACTCACCGTCTGATTGGCGTTGACTGCCCACAATGCCAACCCGAACCCAGGCGGCACGATAATTGGGTCCGTCAGAACCAAGGTCTTTTGCTGTTGCGCTGGCGTTGCGATTTGATACAACGGAGTCCCACCAGACGTTCCCATGTTGTCGAACCCAAACTGCACAGCAGAGTTGGCCCCGCCAAACTTCTTGTTGGACCCCACGCGGCCACCGAAGAACGTAGGCGCGACGGTGATTGCCTGCACCGATGCAATCGTGGGGTTCGCCATGTCCTGATTGGACAGCGCCACCGACTGCACCACCATGCGGTTCGGATTCACTGCTGCGTTCCACAGCGACACGCGTGAATAGGTCCCCGCAGTTCCGCCGTTGCTGGCCGAACCAATGAACGAGTTCCCCGCCAGCGCGCGCGCCTTTGCCGCATCGGCCACCGACACGTTGGCAGTGCCCACCACCGACATGGAACCGACCACGCGTTGGTCGCGGTAGTCACCGTCTGCAATGACAAGCTGGCCGACCGTGATGTTGGTTGCGCCGATGTTCTTCACGATCCAGCGATTGACCGCCGATGCGAAGCCGAAGCCCTGACCCGGCAGCAGTTGCAAGACGCCCTGCTGCGTGTCCGGTCGAATCTCGATCAGGTCTTGCGTGGTGTCGCTCTGCCGGAAGTAGCACGACGTGCCGATGAAATCGATCGTCATGGCCGCGCCTGCGGCGAGCTGGATAGGTTGGATGAAAACGGCGCTCATGGTTTCAGTGTTTGTTTTTGCTCATGGCGGCCACAGCCACCACACCAGCGATCAGCAGGCCACCGGCCACAAGGAACCGTTGCCCGGTCGAAATTTCTTGCACGTTGCTGTAGGCCGCCGCGATGTTCTTTTGCGCGTTCTCGCTCGTCGTCATGGCGTTGTCTGCCGTGCTGCGCGCGAACGTCAGCAGCGTGCCCAGTCCCGACAGCAGACCGTCTGCCGCGTTCTTTTGCAGGCCTGCCGCGCTCGATACGACGTTGTTGGCCAGCCCAAGCGCATCCTGCGTTGACTTGAAGGCGTTCTCCGACCCCGCGTTTGCGAAGTCGAATGCCGCATTCACTGCGCCCAGGTCGGTCGTGTTGACGACGTTCCCCGACCCGCTCACACCCACGCCATGGTCGTTGACCATGCGGTTATCGGTGTTCGTCGTCGTCGTGTTCGTCGTGCTGCTGTTGGAGTCGGACTTCGACGCTTCCGGCCCGCCGATGTTGCACGGCGTGCTTGGCAACCCAAGCGCCAGCAGCTTGATCTGATCAGGCCGCAGAATCATGTTTCCCCCGCTTGCGCATGGTCACGCTCTCAACGCCGTAACCCTGCGCCTGCAATTTTTTGATGAGCCCACGTCGGCGCGTAATGATCCGCAGCGAGTCGGCCCCCTTGCACTGCTGTTCGACCAGTGGAAGGAAGGCCTTCACGATGTCGATGCCCGGGCACGATGCGTGCACGTGCGAGATTTCGACTTCGGTCCCCTTCGCGTGCTTCCACGAGAACAGCACGTAGAAGCCGACCGGCTTGCCGTCCACCGACATGCGGTTGAACACGCCGCGCTCTACGTACTCGGTTGGCCCCACAAGCCCTTCCGATGTCTGGCTCTTGTGCCCATCGAACGCCGCGCGCACCTCTTCCAGGCGTGCGGGCGTCCACTCCAAGGGCTCGATACTCAGGTTCATTTCGAGCGCTTTGCGAACTCAACCGCGACCAGCGTGAGCGCGATCAACACGAACGGGTTATTCAGCATCCCCAGCGCGTTGGCGGCCGTGTTCTGCAAAGCACTGGTGACGGTCGGCACGGCGCGCGCATCACTGCCGCCCGTTGCAACCGTCCACCCCGACCCGTCGAAATGCTGATCGAAGAGCCCGCGCCCCGAATCGGTTTGCATGGGCGTGCTAGCCATGACGCCATCGACCACCGACGCGCCGGCCATGATGGCCGCCGAGTACGGATTCGAGTAGGCGAGCCCGCCCATGCCGTTCGAGACCATCAGCCCTTCTCCCCTTCCAGCATCAGGAACAGCGCGCCGACCGCCAGCACCAGCAGCATGCCGCGCCCGCCAGTGCCCGCCACGGCCACCGGCCCCGACGGCACGACATAGCCGTTGCCGGCCGTCGTTACGGTGAGGCCCGGCGATTGCAGCACCGCCACCGTGTTCGTGCCTTGCAGCGCGCGCACGGTCTGCACGTCGATGAGCCGGCTCAACCCGCCCGCGAGCAGGTCAAGACCGGTCTGCGCGTACGGATTCATATCCGACGGGTCGCCGATGTTGCTGCTCATGGGATCGCTGAAATAGCTGTTCGGTTGAACAGCATCCCCGCCCCCCATCTGCCACGTGTATTGCTGCGCCATAGCCGCCCCCAATTACAGGTTGAACGGCAGGTCGAGCACTTCGACGTAGACGTTGAGGTTGTCGGCGGCCGTCAGGTACGAGTTGATTTCCAGCGAGGCCGCGTCCGACGTGATGAGCGCCGCCGACTGGTTGTTGTCGGTGATGAAGTCCACCGCGAAGTGCTTGGACTGCGGCACCTTGCGATATTCCTGTTGGATGAAGCGCGCCACCGTGGACATGGCATCGAAGACGGTCAAGCCGTTCTTCTTGATTTCCATGCGGTTGACGTTGCCGTCCACCGTCACGCCGGTCCAGTCGATGCCGGTGTAGAAGACGTGGATACGCTTCACCAGCGCCGAACGAGGCGAAAAGTTGATCGGGAACTTGCCGCCGACGTTGGTCGAGGCCGGCAGGTAGAGCAGCTTGTGGATGATCTCGCCCGCGCCCTGGCCCTGCGGTGCGGTCAGCATCGCGGACGCAGAGAGCGTCGGCGCGGTGGCGCCCGTGATGGTGATTTCCAGGAACATATCGTCCTGCCACGCCGTCATGTCGTATCCGCCGATTTCCTTGCCGTCAAGCGACGGTGCGTCGCGCTCGGTGAAATCGATCGTCAGGAAGTTCGCGGCATCGAAGATGCCCTTGTACTTGTTGATGGCATCCAGATAGGTGCCCGTGGTGTTGTACACCGTGCGCTGGCCGATCTTGACCTTGATGTCAGTGATCATGGCCTTGGTGAACGTCGTTCCGCCGAGTTGCAAGACGATGCGGTTCACCGTGTTTGCGTACTTGGGCAGCTTCATCGTCGCCACGCCCGTGGCGGTGACGTTCAGGAAAGGCGGCAGGAGTTGCAGAATTGCCATTTGCGTGTTCTCCGATCAGCCGCCGAGTGCGACGGCGACGATTTGATTGGTGACCGGCAGTTGCCGGGCGACGTAAATGACGGCGAGCACAACGGCCGTCGTCTTGATCGCAGACTTGATGTCCATGACGACTCCGCTTAGCTCAGCAGCTTCTGCACCGACGCAGGCAGCATCGGCTTTGCCTTGTTGATGATGATGATCGTGACAGCGGTGATGAGCACCGACTTGCCGATTTCCTTCAACGACATGGTTTTTTCTCCCCAGTGGTGTCGTTTGACCTGGGGCAACCGCCCCGCGTGTTTTCACATTGGGCTCACGCGGGGCACTGCGCAAGGCAGCGCCGTTACGTTACGTCGGCGGCCGGCTCCGGCAACGAACGTTCGTTACGTTGGGTTGCTGGGCGTTGCGGCTTTGCGTCTCCCAGGTTTCCGGCCCTGGTGAAGCCGGTTTTCATATCCCGCTCGATCCACTCGAACGTGTCTGTTTCGTCGTCGGCCTTGAGGTCTCGCACCTGCTGTTCCGGCACGCCCAGGTAACGCGCCATGGTGCGGATGTCGTTCTCGTCGTTCAGGCGCGAGCAATGAATCATGGTCGTGTTGCCCAGGAACGTTTTATCCATGAGCGTCGGCCGCTGCGAGCAGGCAAACATCGTCATGGCGCGGTGCCGGCCCTTGCGCGACAGGCGCGACCAGAACGGCGGCGCCCACGACGGCGTTGTCACGTCTGCCAGCTCTTCCACGACGGCGCAAAGCCCCTCGATCTGGTAGGCCACCTCGCAATACATGTCGAACTTCCACTTGTACGAAGCCATGTCATCGCCTGGGCGCAGCACGAAACGGAAGTCGTCCCCCTCCCCGAGCTGGCCGAGCGCGCTCACCAGCTCGCGCGTGTCCGTGAACGCGCGGCCGAAGTCATCGCCGTATTCGTCCTGCGGGTCCCACACCAGCATGCGCCGCACCTTACCGGCCCGGATTCCATCGATCAGCGTGCGCTTGAGCCAGCGCGATTTGCCGCTGCCGCTGGCTCCAATCACGCCCACGATGCGTGCAACGTTCTGACTTCCTGCCATCACTTCCCCCTCAGTCCAAACGGCCGCCGCGATCCTCGCGGAACTGGCCCAGGTGTTTTTCATCGCGCGGCGCCTGTCCCGGCACGGGCGGCGGTGGTGCTGCGTTCGTTACGGTTTCCACGGCCGGCCCTGGCTCCCGCTGCTGCTCTCGCCATGCGCGATGCGTCAGGTACGTTCCGACGGCCAGCGGCGCGGCTACCATGAGCAGCTTGATTTCGGGTGACATGCCCAGGCCTGTCCCGTCGATGCCGTACTTGTCGGCCACCGGATGCACCGCAGCGGCCAGCCCGTGGACTGTCTCTTCGGTGTAGATGGCCGGCAGGTAAGGCAGCAACGGCGTAGCCAGCATGACAATCAGGCCGATCAGCTCTGCCCACTCCGCCACCGGGTCCACTGGCGGCGGTTCTCCTGGCAACGGTGGCAGATCGGCCCCCGCCTGGGTCTCGTATGCGTGCGCCTTGCGCGTCAGCAGGTCGAGCGATCCCGCGTCTATCAGGCCCATAGGTTGAAGCCCTCCCCCGTACCGTTACGTTCGGGCGGTGCTGTCCGCTCTGCCCGTAACGTACGTTCGTTGTTGTCGTCGCCATCGCCCAGGATGAAGCGATCGCGGATTTTTTCGTCGGCATCGTCCGAGCGCGCAAAAAGCTGGATGCCGCAGCCGGGCGCAGTGCACGTGACGCACACCCGCCCGTTCTTCATTGGCTTCCAGCGCGCGCCCTGGCCGCACACCGGGCAGGTGCACGTGCTCATGGCGTCAGGCCTCCACGATGCCCAAGCCGGCGCGCATGATCGCGGCCACGAGCGTGCGGCGCTCGGTCGGGTCTGCCACGTCGATGTGCGTGTCGGCTTCGGCGTTGGCACGATCGATCATTTCTTCCGTCAGCACCGGCGCAGCCGGCGCTGCGGGCGCGTCTGCCTGATCGATGGCGACGGCCAAGTCATGCAGCGCGCCCAGGAATTTCACCTCGCCTTCTTCGCGCACTTGGCCTGCGGCCTTGACGTACGCCAGTTGGCCCATGATGTTGGTGAGCAGGTCTTTCACGATTGGTTCTCCCTCAAGTTGTCGATTTCCGCTGCCATGTCCAGCAGCAGTTGCTTCACGTCGGCCGGCAGGAACCCGCCGTAGACCTTCATGACCTTCTGCGCGCGCTCGCCAAACGGGCGCGCGTCTCGTCCCTCACGCGCCGTCGCTGCGCGCTGCGTTTCCTTCCACATCGGGTTTTCCCCCTTCACGTTGCCGCCCCGGTCGGGGCAAATGTCTCGAACAGCTCTGGATGGCGCTCTTTGTCGGGGTCGAACCCGTCAAACACCGTTTCAGCCGGCATGTAGGCCGGCCGCTTCTGTTCCACGCCCATCCGTCGCGTACAGTTATTGACACGAGTCCGAGTGCTCGCGGCTTCGCCGCTGCGCGAAACCTCCCGCCACTCGTAGCGCGTCGCTGGAACAAAAATCTGCGTGGTTTTCCAGTAGTCGCAGATGCCGTCCACGATGTGCGCGCGGCCCACAGCCTGCACGCCCTGGGGCAGCTTGCGCACGGCCAGCCCGTAGCGGCCGGCTTCCATGCGTTCCACGTACTTGATGGCAATGGCGCGCCGCTCGCCGGCCACGCCGCCCATGGCGCGCGCGTAGTCGGCCCAGCTTGCCGGCTTGTCTTCGGTCTTCTGCGCAGCAGCCCAGGCGGCTCGAATCTCGGGGCTCTCTTCCTCGCTCGGCAGGTCTTCTGCCTTCACGCGGCGCAACTCGCGCCACACGCCCACGGGCGCGCCACCGAACGCCTGAAACTGGCGAATGCCCCAGGTCGCCGCCCAGGCTTCCACGCGCTGGCTCGGCGTAATCACGTCGTCGCCCAGCATGTCGGCCTGCACCACGTAGCCTTCCGCTGTCTTGTGGTCGCCCACGGCGTGGCCGTCGATGTTCTTTGCGATGTATTTGGCGATGTAGCCGACGGCGCTGCCCTTGGCCCGGTCGATGCGCTCGAAGCGGCAGCGGCGCAGCTCGGCGCCGGCCTCGTCGGGCGAATCCTTGAGCGCGTGCGCGCGGATGACGCGGCACACCAGCTCCACGTCTTTGGCGAACAGCAGGCCGTGCCAGTGCGGACAACCGTCGTGGTGCGGCTCGGCCACGCGCAGGCCGAAGTAGACGACGCCCAGGCGCGCCAGCTCGGCGCGGATGCGCGCCCACACGCGGCGCAGGTAGCCTTGCGCCTCGCGTGGGTCCGCGCCCTGGTATTTCGGGTTGGGGTGCCACTTCTGGCCTACCTGCTTGACCGCGTGGAAGCGCGACGGGCATGTCAGCGTGAACATGACGCCGGCCAGCTTCGCCGCGTCGGCCAGCTCCTCGGCGCCCTTCAGGCGCGTCATCAATTCGCCGCGGCGCAGTGCCTTGTTTGCGATGGACTTGTCGGCCAGCTCGGCCAGGGTGAAGCGCTGCCCGTGCTCGTTCTCCAGCGTGGTGTTCTCCAGCGTGGCGCGGTTGCGCGCGTTCTGCGCGATGCGGCGCCGCACGGCGTCATTGCTCGCGTACGGGTCGCTGCGGTAGTGGACGTAGTGCAGGCGGATGTTCGAGTGCTCTAGCGCGCGGATGTGGCCCGTGCGCAGCCGTCGGCGCCACCACAGCTCGCATCGGACTCGAGCGATTTTGTCGGCGTCGGCCTCGAAGTCCGGCATCTCCACGCCGTAGCGCTGGCACGTCGCCGCGCACACGATCAACGCATCTTCTGTCGGCAGGCCGTGGCTTTTGAGTTGCACGTCGGCGGCGATGCGGCGCGCCTTCATGCAAATCTCGTAGTCGGTGGCATCTGGCCGCACCGGCAGCGTCGTCGGCGCGTGCTCTTTCAGGAACGCGGCGACGGCGCCAGCGGCGGCGCCCAGGTCGAACATATCGGGGCGGCCGGCGCGCAGCGCGCTATCTCTTCCCGCCTTGTTGGCGGCCTTGACCACACGGGCAACCCAGCGCAGCGGCACGCGGCCCCGCGCTTCCTGCATTTCCGGAAGCGCGGGGGTCGCTGCTGCTGCGTCGCGGGTATAGATCCACATCTCAGCGTTTCGGGTTGAAGCGCGGCTTGTGGCTGGCCAGCATGGCGAGCGCGTTGGCGATGGCAGCGTCGGCCATGGCCTCACTCATTTCTGATCGGACGTAGACGCGCGCCTGCCCCCACACGACCGGTTTATGCGCCTCATGCGCCGGCCGGCGCTCGCTGCCGGGCAGGTATGTCACGTCTTCGCCCTCGCGGACGTCTTCGTAGGCCATGGTCAGCCCCCTGCCCGCTTGTCCAACGAAGCAAGGTGCGTGGCGTACGCGCGTGCCCAAGCCTTGATTGCCTCGGCCAGCCCAAACACGCGCTCTTCGGCGTGCATGCCAAGCGGCACTGACAGGAACCCGGCCAACAGATGCGCGTCGGAATGGTCCGGCGCGCTGGTGCACAGTTCGAGCAGTTCTTTCAGGTCCATGGGTCACGCCCCCAGGAAGTGAAAAAACCGCTCCACCAGAACGGCGAGCGAGCGACGGCGCTGGTAATACGGGCCGTCAATGGTGAAACCGCCCAGGGCGGTGCGGTGGATTGGCGTGGGCTTCATTCCTTCACCTCGCCCTTTGCCTCGTACTTTGCGGCGTAGGACAGCATCGCTTCTGCCGGCAGGCCGAAGTGACCCAGCGCGCCAACTGTCATCAATGCGTTTGCGAACAGGTTTGCGTTGCGCTCTGCCACCTCACGGCTCTTGAACGCGCTGCCGTAGAAGAAGGCTCCAAGCGAAACCCCCTGCCCGTCACGTACGTGGAATGCACCGCAGCCGGTTGGCTCGCCCATCTCCGTGTCCAGGCGCTCTTCGACTCGAATTTGAAACTGCATGTAACCACCCCTTCTGTCCCTACCCTGTTGCGGACGCTCCCGTTAGGGAGAGCGCACCGCCTGCGGGCGGATCAGGCCTGCCCTGGCGGGTAGGGTTCCAGGCGGCGGTGCACTGGACCGGATAATGGGTAATTACCTCTTTACTGTCAAGAGTCGATTTACCGTTGGCCGTCAATAGTCGATGGACTATGATTCGGACCGGGTAGATTCTTTTTTAGGGGTAGTGACCATGAAGCCACTTGAGTATCTGGACGCCTGCAAAGCGGCGCTCGATATCGAATCGGACTACGCGCTTGCTAAGCACCTTGGCGTGACCAAGGCCACCTTGAGTAACCTGCGCACCGGCAAGGCCGGCATTGGCGAAGAACTCGCCATCAGCATCGCCGATATCTTGCATATCGACGCCTTCGAGATCATCGCTGCCGCGAGCATGGAGCGCGCCAAGTCGGACCGCGCTCGCGCGCTTTGGGCTTCCGTTCAGCAGCGCATTTCCTCGGGTTTTGAAGTCCTGCTGAGCCTTGCGGACCAGCGTCGGAGCCCTGCTCTGGCGTAGCTCAGCAGGTAGGTCCACCAGAACCTATTTGCATTATGTTAAATTAAAGATCGACCGGCATCCACCGGTCTCGCCTCACACTCCTTAAGCCTTCTTCAAAAACTCCGGCTTGAGCAGATAGCTCACACCATCAATCTTGCAGTCGATCGGATGGTCGCCTGCCACCAGCCGGATATTCTTGATCTTGGTGCCCGCCTTGAGCGTGCCCGAGCCGCCCTTAAGCTTCAGGTCCTTCACCAGCGTTGCAGAATCGCCCGCATTCAACGGGTTGCCGTTGGCGTCTTTGATGACGGTTTCCGGCTCCTGCTCATCCTCCTGCGCCGACGGATTCCATTCGTGCGCGCAATCCGGGCAGATATAGAGATCGCCGTCCTGGTAGGTGTTTTCAGAGGCGCATTGCGGACAGGCAGGAATCGTAGACATGGCGAAAGTCGTGTGAATTGAGTTCAAAGGGCCCGCACTATATCAGCCGAGATGCGCGCGACAGTTGCAGACTGTTGCCGCGAGCCTGTACCTTGCAGCCCGATCCGCCGCAATCTATACCGTGGCAGCGCAGCCACGCACGGTTGCCAGCCCACACATAAAAACATCCGGAGCCGCTTATGTGGATTCACGAAGACAGCATTGAAACGACTGCCTCCCCCGCCCGCGTCTGGGAGCTGCTCGCCAACGTTGAGCAATGGGGCGACTGGAATGCCGGTATCGAGCGCATCGAACTCCACGGGCCGTTTGCCAACGGCACACAGTTCACCATGCAGCCCCCGGGGCAAGACGCCTTCGTCAGCACCCTTGTAGACGTGCGCCCAAATGAAGGCTTTGTCGACGAGACGGTCGTCGACGGCACGCGCGTCCTGGTGGATCATCAGCTTGTCAGCCTGCCGTCCGGCCATACGAAGATCGTCTATCGCACTGAGATCACGGGGCCGGATGCCGCCGCGTTCGGACCGATGGTCACGTCGGATTTTCCTGACGTTTTGGCAGCACTCAAGCGGTTGGCGGAACGTTGAACGGGTTGGGGGAACTGCCAAGCCTGCTGTGCCGTTCGGTATGATCCACTCTCTAATCATCTGAAATCAGGAAGAACATCATGGGCGAAGCCAAACGACGCGGCTCACAGGCCGACCGCATTTCTCAGGCGCACGCCCGGCTGGAAGCGCTGCGCCCTGAAAAACTCGTCTGCGGCGCCTGCCAGACCGCCTTTACCGAATTCGAAGGGATGGAGCCGCGCGACATGCCCGGCATCCACGCCATCTTCGGCGGCGAATGCCCGAACTGCGGCGAGAGCGTGATCTCGTTCAACGGTGAGCCCGAAGCCGTGGCCGCCGCCATGCTGGCGTACCAGGACGCCATGGAAGACGCCAAGCTCGGCGCGCAGACGCAGGAGGGCAAACACGTGCCCTACGTCGACGAAGAAGACAAGCCCACGCAACACTGAAGCCGCCATGCAGAACACGCCAACGCCCCGCTACCGCCACTACAAGGGCGGCGAATACGAATGGCTATGCGAGGCCACGTACGAGCCCGATCCCGCCATCAAGATGACGGTCTATCGCGCCGCCAACGGCACGATCTGGACGCGTCCGTCAACGATGTTCCATGAGATGGTTGAAGTCGACGGCCGGCAGGTACCGCGCTTTGCGCTGATGGACTGAATGCCAGCCGAAACCATCTCCTTGCGAGCGGGCCTGCGGGCCCGTTTTACGTATTGGCGCGACCGCAGCGGCGCCTGGGCTGTGCGCCATGGCCAATTGGCTGCTGGGCTGCACGAGTTTGTCGTCTTCGGTATCAAGCAGGCGTGGGCGTGCCTATTCGGCGGGTTGATGGTCGCCCTGCTGATCGGCACGCATTTCTGGTATCCGGCCAACGCGCCGATTGCCCGTTACGACGCCCTGACGATTGCCGCGGTCATCATCCAGATTGCCTTGCTCTGGCTGAAGCTGGAGACATGGGACGAAGCCAAGGTGATCTTGATGTTCCATGTGGCCGGCACGGGCATGGAGGTGTTCAAGACTGCAGTCGGCTCGTGGATTTATCCCGAGGCGTCGGTGCTGCGCATCGGTGGCGTGCCGCTGTTCACGGGCTTCATGTATGCATCCGTGGGTAGCTATATCGCGCGGGCGTGGCGCGAGTTCGACCTGCGTTTCTCGCATCACCCACCGTTGGCCGTGACAGCCCTGCTCTCGCTGGGCATCTACGCGAATTTCTTCCTGCACCACTATTGGTGGGACTTGCGCTACGTGTTGATGGCGCTGGTTGCGGTGGCATTCCGGCGCTGCTGGATTCACTTCTGCATTGATCGCGTCCACCGGCGCATGCCCTTCCTGCTGGGCTTTACGCTGGTGGCGCTCTTCATCTGGCTTGCGGAAAACATCGGCACGTTCACGCGCACGTGGCTCTATCCGAACCAGTTGCAAGGCTGGGAAATGGTGTCCATCGCCAAGCTTGGCGCCTGGTTTCTCCTGACCATCATGAGCTACGTGATGGTCACGCTGGTCAACCCGCCGCGGCCCGTTTCTGACGCTTGAACCAGGCGTGCTCGCTAGGCGCCCGGTCGCGTAGTTCGAAGGTGATGTGCACCCGGCGCGAAACCTGTAGGTAGACGCCGCACGTCAGCGTCATCGCCACTGCAACGGCGACGCCGTCGATAAAGGTGGAGCGTGCTCCTGGAATGCCGCCCGCCAGCAGCACGAGCCCGATCAGCGGCGGCAGCAGCGCCATGTGCACGAGCATGGCCGGCCGGAACGCACTGTCGTGCGTGGTTGCCAACACCAGGACAGTCACGCAGGAAATCAGATAGAGCAGCGTGGTCAGGTTGATCGCCCCGCTTCCCGGCGCGTTGGCATCAAACAGATCGGCCCCGGCCAGTTGCAGCGCATCCATCGACAACCCTTGCCAGAACACCCACGTTGGCCCCGCGATAGCAATGGCCAGCACCCACGGCAGCCATCCGGCAATGCCGTACAGCGGATGTTGACCCGCTGCGATCGGGTCGATGTCGACCCAGCGATGCGTCAGCATGATGCACCCCCAACAATGCGCGTCCGTTCTGATGACGGTTGCTCTCGGCAAGCGCCGGCGGCGTCTGCCTCCCCTGCTCTCTAGCTTAGGTCGCCGCACAAGGCGCGCAATGCAGGAGGAACCCTGAGCGCACAATCGGATTGCGCTACCTCAACTGCCGGTCAGCTATCGGCGGAACAGTCGCGGTCGGTCCGGATCGTAGAGCGGGTCGGGCGTGATCTGCGTCAGTTGCAGGACGCCCGCAGGGTCGAAGTAGAAATGCATCAGCGACGGCCAGACGTCGTCCGCCTTGAAGCGGTACGACCAGACCAGCCGCTCCATGCGCGGGAAATACGCGGTTTCGACTGGTTGGCCAAAATGTCGCAGCACGTCGTCCCGCGTCCAGACGCCGATCTTGGCCTGGGCAAATTCGAGGCTGCTCAGCACTTGCTTGAAGGCGACGAGCTTGCCGCTGGCATCAAAGTCGGCCGCGTAGGTGAACTGCCCGTACGGTTTGGTGGGATAGAGCCAGCGGGTGCCGCCATCGAGCGGATAGGTTTCGCGCGGCGGCCCAAACTGCGCCTGCACCGCGGGCTCGTCCGCACCCACTAGGCGTTGGCCCTTGGTGACGGGGGATTCCAATGCTGCACATCCCGCCGTTGCCGCAACCACAATCGCTACCGTCAGCCAACGCATTGCGCGCATGACAACCGTCCTCGCCTAACTGGGTGAAGCCGGTAGTTTACCGCCGCGCTTCAGCTCAACGCGCGAGTAGCGGCGTGATATCGAGGTGGGTTGCGGCAAGGCGCGCATCGGCGTGCGGCAATCGCGGGATCGTGCCCAGATGCGGTGCGTTGATCCAGCGGCGCAAGGTGGCGACGTTGTCGTCAAGCCCTGCCATAGAGGCGTCGACCACGTTACCGACCCAGCCGGCCAGATGCAGCCCACGCGCTGCGATCGCTTCGGCGGTGAGTGCAGCGTGGTTCAGGCAGCCCAGGCGCAAACCGACCACCAGCACCACGGGCAAGCCGAGCGCCACGGCCATCTCGGCCGTATCAAAGTCGTCTGACAGCGGCACGCGGAAACCTCCGACGCCCTCCACCACGACGGCATCCGCCAGCGATCTGGCGTGCGCAAACGCATCGAGAATCGGCGGCAGCGTGATCGTCACGCCTTCGCGCGCAGCGGCCAAATGCGGAGACATCGGCGCGTCGAGCAGCCACGGGCAAACGGTATCGAGCGGCAGGTCGACGGACGCGGCCGCCCGCAGTTGCTCGACGTCTTCGTTGGTGCGCGTGGGCGCGCCTGCCAGCGTGCCGGCAGCAATCGGCTTGAGGCCTGCGGCGCGGTAGCCGGCATCAGTCAGCTTGGTCAGCAATGCCGTGCTGACCAGCGTCTTGCCGATCTCCGTATCCGTGCCGGTGACAAAGCAATCGAAGCGTGCGGGCATCTCAGGCTGCCTTGGCCGGCTGCAGCGATTGGCCAGCAGCTTCCAGCGCCTGCGCAAGTCGTTCGATGTCGGCATCGGTATGTGCAGCCGACAGCGTGATGCGCAGGCGCGCCGTACCCGCGGGCACCGTCGGCGGGCGGATGGCAGCGATGCGGATGCCTTCGCGTTCCAGCGCGGCGGCCAGCGCCAATGCGGGTGCGTTCTCGCCAATCACGATCGGCTGGATGGCCGTGGGCGATGGCATCCATTGCCAGCCGAAGCGCGCAGCCAAACGCTGTGCATGCGCACTCCACACGGCGATATGGCGATCGAGGCGTGCGCGACGTTCAGCGCCCTCCTCGCCTGCGATCAAATCCAAAGCTGCTTCCACTGCACACGCAATACCCGGCGGCGTGGCCGTTGTGAAGATGTACGTGCGCGCGCGCTGGATCAGCCAGTCGATCACCAGTCGATGCGCAACGATGGCAGCGCCCGATCCGCCAGCGGCCTTGCCGAACGTGCCGACATAGATGAGGCGCTGTGACCGCAGCCCGAAATGCGACAGCACTCCCGAACCTTTTTCGCCGAGCACGCCCAGGCCATGCGCGTCGTCCACGATCAGCCAGGCATCGTAGCGTTCGGCCAGTGCGAGCAGCTCGGGCAGCGGCGCGATGTCGCCGTCCATGCTGAACACGCCGTCCGTGACGATCAGCTTGTTGCGGCTGGTGCTCGCGGCCAGAAGCGCTTCCAGCGCAGCCACGTCAACGTGCGGATAGACCTTCACGGGCGCCCGCGACAACCGTGCCCCGTCGATGAGCGAGGCGTGGTTCAGCGCGTCGGAAAAGATCGCGCATTCCTCCGCGGGGCGAATGCCGCCGGCCTGCGCCATAGCGCTCACCACGGCCAGATTGGCCATGTAGCCCGTGCAGAAGAACAGCGCATCCGCGTCGGGAATATGTTCGGCTTGCAGCGCAGCCATGCGTGCTTCCAGCCGCGCGTGCGCAATCGAATGGCCGCTGACCAGATGCGATGCGCCGCTGCCAAAGCCATATTGCTGCGTGCCGCGTGTCACCGCTTCGGCCAAGGCGGGATGCGCTGCCAGGCCCAGATAATCGTTGCCGCAAAAGCCGAGAATGTCGCGCGGTTCCCCACCGGACACGCTGATGCGCTGGCTGCGGTCCGTCGGGCTGTACGCGGTGCGGCGCACGCGGCGCAGGTGTGCAGCGTCGATGGCGTCCAGGCCCGCCTGCAGGTCGTCAAGCAATCGCATAGGTGTGTCCTTCTGTTTCGCCCGTAGCTTGGGCCAGCGTGTCTTCAAGCGTCTGCAGCGTGCGTTCGACCAAGGTGTCGGTCTCCTCGTCGCTCAGCACATAAGGCGGCAGCAGATAAACGGTGTTGCCGATGGGGCGCAGCAGCAGCCCATGCGTGCGCGCCGTCAGCGCAAAGCGTTCGGCAAAACGGGCGCCGGACACTTCGGGGTGCACGTCAAACGCGGTGATCATCCCCGTCTGCCGCAGATGGGCAAAACGCGCATCGTGCGACAGCGACGCGAGCCCCTGGGCGATGCGCGCGGCGGTCACGCGATTGCGCGCAAAAACGTCTTCTTCAGCAAACAGATCGAGCGTGGCCAGTGCCGCGCGGCATGCCAGCGGGTTGCCCGTATACGAATGCGAATGGAGGAAGCTGCGCACTGGCGCATCGTCGTTGAAGGCGTCGTAGATGGCATCGCGCGACAGCACGATCGATAGCGGCAGATAGCCGCCGCTGATGCCCTTCGACAGACACAGCAGGTCCGGCCACACGCCAGCCTGCTCGCACGCGAAGAACGTACCGGTGCGGCCGCAGCCAACGGCAATTTCATCTGCAATCCAATGCACGCCAAACTCGTCGCACAGCGCACGCACGCCGCGCAGATAGCTCACGTCGTGCATGGCCATGCCGGCGGCGCACTGCACCAGCGGCTCGATGATGACGGCGGCGATGGTGCCGGCGTTGGTGCTCAGGCAATCGCGCAGCGCGGCCAACGCGCGTTCGGCCACGTCGGCGGCGGTCTCGCCCGGGCCTGCCAGACGCGCGTCCGGCGATGGCGCGCGATGCGATTGCAGAATCAGCGGGTCATACGCATCGCGGAAGATCGCGACATCGGTCACGCCCAGCGCGCCGAGCGTTTCGCCGTGGTAGCCGTGTTCCAGGCAGACGAAACGGCTGCGCGCGCCCTGCCCTGCATTGCGATGGGCGTGGAAGCTCATCTTGAGGGCGATTTCCACGGCAGAAGCGCCGTCGGAGCCGAAGAAGCTGTGACCCAGCACACCGCCCGTCAGGTCGATGAGGCGCTCGGCCAACTCCACCGCCGGCCGATGCGTGGCGCCCGCCAGCATGACGTGCTCCAGCGAATCGAGCTGCGTCTTGAGTGCCGCGTTGATGTGCGGATTCGCATGGCCGAATAGATTGACCCACCAAGAGCTGGTGCCGTCCAGGTAGCGCTTGCCGTCAAAGTCGATCAGCCACGGCCCCTGGCCGCGTGCGATCGGCAGCGGCGGCATGGCATCGAGCCGTGCATTTTGGGTGCACGGATGCCAGACGGCCGCGCGGCTGCGCGCCTGCCACGCCGTATTGGCGCTGGGCGCGCCGTCAACCGGCACCGGAATTGGGGGATACGCCATACGAGACCTCCTCGAAACAGAAGCGGGGGATTCGGCGGCGTATGGTAGAGGCCATGTTGATCAAACAACAAGCCCGCACGTTTGGACAAATTAACGACATGAAACCGGAAAAAGACGGAAGAAAAGCGCTTCGTCGGTGGATTTCCAACGTCCTGCGCGGAACTTGTCGTTAAAAAATCTTTTCCGGTGCAATAAAAAAGGCCTCAAAAGTCACATTGAGCGGACCTCGTCAAACCGATCTTAGAAGTTGCGCCAGGGAACATGAGGCCTGCGGGATTATTTACTTTGAATGATGTTCAGAATGGACCGGACGTTTGCGTCGCGTCATTGCCCCGCTCTAGGGATAACCCTATACTCGGGAAAACCCTAGATAACGCAACGAGAGAAAACATCATGATCCAGCAAGCCTATTACACCCCCAAGTTCGCCGGCCAAGCTCAAGTGCAGGCCGCCCGTCGCCCATCGCTGCTGCGCGCAGTGGTCAATTTCTTCCGCAGCGGTTGGGATGACAACCTGGTGTACGCAGAAGTGGTCGGCAAGTCGGGTTCGTACCTGGGCTAAAGCCCGCGGCTGAATCGTCGGCCATGCCGCGAAGGCACGTAAAAAACCGGCGCATCGCCGCCGTTTTTTTTGGGGGCGCTTCATGCGCACCTAGCCCAAATCTCCACCGCCCACCGGCAACACCGTCCCGGTGATGTACGAGGCCTCGTCCGAAGCCAGAAACAGGATCGCCCGCACCTGCTCGTCGATCGTTCCGTAGCGGTGCATCGGGCTGCTGGCAATGGTCTGGTCAACGATGCCCTGATACCAGACGGCCTCCTGCTCCGACATGGGCGCCGCATTGCGCGGAATCTTCCTCGGTGGCGCTTCCGTGCCGCCCGTGGCGACGGCATTGACGCGGATGTTGTCCTGCGCATGCTCCAACGCCAAGCTAGCCGTGAGCGCATTCACGCCACCCTTGGCCGCCGAATACGGAATCCGATAGATACCGCGCGTGGCAATCGACGACACGTTGACGATCACGCCCTGCCGGCGCTCCACCATGTGCGGCAGCACAGCGCGGCAACACCACAGCGTGGGGAACAACGAGCGGCGGATCTCCGCTTCGATCTGCGCTTCTTCATAGTGCTGATATGGCTTTGCCCAGATCGTGCCGCCGACGTTGTTGATCAGCGCGTCGATGCGGCCGAAGGCATCGAGCGCGGCTTGCACGGCATGCTGAGCGCCGGCGTAAGTTTCCAGATCGGCCGTGGTGGCGTGGGCCCGGCCGCCTGCTGCGGCAATCTCGGCCTGCACCTCGTAGACCAGCTCTGCGCGATCCACCAGCAGCACCTCGGCGCCCTCTTCTGCCGCAGCCACCGCCACGCCGCGCCCGATGCCTTGCGCCGCGCCCGTCACGACGACGGCCTTGCCTGAAAATCGTTGCATGCTCATGCCGCCTTTGCTTCTGGTACTGCATTGGGCGTGAACTTCTCGTAGTGGAAGCTGCTGGGCTTCACGCCCTCGTCGTCAAAGTACTTGCGCACGGCGTCGACCATCGGTGGCGGTCCGCACAGATAGACGTCTACGTCGCCATCGTTCAGGGCGTTGGCGGGCACGTGCTGCGTCACCCAACCCTTGCGCGGATGATTCGACGCGGCGTCGGCCACGACGGTGGCGTAGCTGAAGTTCGGCAGCCGCGCCGCATAGGCTTCGAGCGCATCGACCTGCACCAGGTCGAGGTCACGGGTCACGCCATAAATGAGATGCACCTTCTGTTGCGAATTGGCGCGCGCCAGAACTTCAAGCATCGACAGGAACGGCGCGAGGCCAGTGCCGCCTGCAAGGAACAACAGCGGCCGCTGCACATTGCGCAGATAGAAGCTGCCAAGTGGGCCGTGCAGATCGAGCTTGTCGCCCGGCTGCGCGGTTTCCAGCCAACGGCTCATCACGCCGCCGGGAATCTTTTTGATCAGGAAGCTGATCTTCGATTCTCCGGGCGCGGATGAGAACGAATACGAGCGGTGCTGGCCGCTGCCGGGCACGCCGATGTTGACGTACTGGCCAGGGAGAAACTCCGGCGCAGTGGCATCCACGTCCAGCTCCAGAACGACGGCTGCGTCGTTATGCAACTCGACTTTCGACACCGTTGTCCCGAAGCTGCTTTGGCCAGTCTTGCAGCTGGTCGACGTGGTGGGCACCGCGATCACGCAATCGCTTTGCGGCACCATCTGGCACGTCAGGACCAGGCCTGTGTTCTTCTCGTCTTCGGTCAGGGCGTCGTCAATGTAATCGTCACCAAGGTCGTAGCTTCCGCTCTCCGCGCGGCACTTGCAGGTTCCGCACACACCATCGGAGCAATCCATCGGCAGGTTGATCTTGGCGCGGAAGGCGGCATCGAGCACCTTCTCGCCCGCTTTGCAATCGATGAAACGGGTCACGCCGTCCTCGAAATTCAATGCGACTGTGAAACTGGACATGGAAAACCTCGCTGCCTTGGATACGTTTGTGCACATCAGACGTGATAGACGTCGAGCACCTGCCGGATGTAGTCGTTCTTCAGGACGATCTTCTTGGATGCGATCAGGAAGCCATCGCCCACGCGGCGCAGGGTGACGAACATCGTGCCGAAGAAGTGGTCGGTGGTTTTGTACCGGTGGCTGAGCGTGTGAAAGTTGTAGCGCACGTCGACCTCATCGCCGCGTTCGGCAACGACTTCCACGTTGGCGACGGTGTGGCTGGTTCTCGGCTCCGGCGTTGAAGCGCCGCTGCGTTCGGTCTTGATGCGGAAGACGCGATCCTCCAGCCCGCAGCGATTGGCGTAGTACATCAACGAGATCTGGCTCTGCGGGTCATCGGTCAACTGGTCGTCGTCATCCCATGCGGGCATCCAGTAGGTGACGTCTTCTGCGTAGCATTCGAGCCACGCGTCCCACTGGCGGTCGTCCTGCAGTCGTGCCTCGCGGTACAGGGCGGCGCAGATGTTCTGGTAATCAGCGCTCATGCCGGCACCCCGTCGCATTCCTGCTTGAGTGCCTCGCGCATGACGCGCACCCAATATTCGTGCTGGCAGACGAACAGGCCTTCGTCTTCACTGCGCTCGCCCGAGATGAGCGGCTTCAATCCCATCCTGGTTGCGTTCTCATCGGGGCCATGCACCCACAGCGGTGCCCCGCGCGACAGGTCGTTCCACAGCGCGGTGGTGCCGGCATATCCGTTCTGGCAGGCGCGGAATTCCTCCAGATCATCGGCGGTGCCCATGCCGGTGACGTTGAAGAAATCCTCGTACTGGCGGATACGCGTGGCACGGTCGGTTGCGCTCTCGCCTTTCGGCGCGAAACAGAAGATCGACACCTCGGTCTTGTCGACACTGATTGGCCGGACTACGCGAATCTGCGTGCTGAACTGATCCATCAAAAACACGTTCGGATACAGGCACAGGTTGCGGGTCTGGTTGACGATGAAGTCCGTCTGGATTTCGCCCACGCGCGCCTTGATTTCGTCGCGGTGCGCATAGACGGGCCGCACCTCCGGATTCATCGTCTTGGTCCACAAGAGGATGTGACCGTGCTCGAACCCGTAGACGCCCGCCACCGACTTGCTCCAGCTGTTCGCATCCACCGCCTGCGTGCCGCCTTCCTTGCGCCGCCCCATCGTTGCGGCGTAGTTCCAGTGCACAGTGCTCACGTGGTAGCCGTCGCAGCCGTTCTCCATCTGCATCTTCCAGTTGCCGTCATAGACGTAGGAAGAATTGCCGCGCAGCACTTCCAGGCCATTGGGCGCCTGATCGACGATCTGGTCGATGATCACGCGCGCTTCGCCGAGGTAGGTTTCAAGCGGCTGCACGTCAGCGTTAAGGCTGCCGAACAGGAAGCCACGATAGTTCTCGAACCGCGCCACCTTCTTCAGGTCATGCGACGCGTGCGTGTTGAACTGCACCGGGTACTCGGTCGTCTTTTCGTCCTTTACCTTCAGCAGCTTGCCGGTGTTGGAAAACGTCCAGCCGTGGAACGGGCACGTGAAGCTGCCCTTGTTGCCATGTTTGCGGCGACACAGCATCGCACCCTTGTGCGCGCAGGCATTGATGACCGCGTGCAGCTCCCCGGTCTTGTCGCGGGTGATGACGATCGGCTGGCGGCCGATCCACGTGGTGTAGTAATCGTTGTTGTTCGGAATCTGGCTTTCGTGCGCCAGATACACCCAGTTGTTCTCGAAGATGTGCTTCATCTCCAGCTCGAACAGATCCGGGTTGGTGAAGATGTCGCGGCGGCAGCGGAAAACTCCGGCCTCCTCGTCATCCATCACGGCGGTTGAAAGCAGTTGGTCCAGTTCGCTGGCTTTGTCAATCAGGGCGGACATGGTCTTCTCCACGTTGAGGCACTCGGCCTCAAGCCTCGGCCGAAGCGCGCAGGCGATTCACGCGCTGGTTGTCCTTGCCCTGAAGCAGCGGCGTCAGGACGACATTGAATTCGATGTCCTTGTATGCATCGCCTTTCAGGCCCAGCGCCGCACCGCCGGTTTTATCTACCACGTGCGGAATCAGTTCTTCGCGCGTGGCATAGGCAAAGTCGTCCCAGATCAGCGGGTCGCCTTCGATGTTGAATTGCGTCGTCAGCTTGCGGTGTCCATCGCTCGTGACGAAGAAGTGCACATGCGCCGGCCGATTGCCGTGGCGTGCAAGTCCGTTCAGGAGCTGCTGCGTGGCACCTTGCGGCGGGCAGCCGTAGCCCACCGGCATGAGCGTGCGGAATTCGTATTTGCCATCGGTACCGGTCCTGACCGCGCCGCGCAGGTTGAACGGGCTTTGCGCACCGGTCGGATCGAAATGCGAGTAGAAGCCGTTCGAGTTCGCATGCCAGCATTCGACCACGGCGCCAGCCACCGGCTTACCGTCGGCGCCGGTCACCGTACCGTGAATGATCAGCGGGCCCGCAGCCGGATCCGGATCGATATCGATCCTGGACACGCCATCGCGCACCGTCGTGCCCGCTACGTACAGGGGGCCCTCAATCGTGCGTGGCGTGCCACCGTTGATGCCCAGCGCTTCGTCCGCAGCGTCCATGCGGATATCGAGATACTTCTCCAGGCCAACGCCTGCCGCCAGCAATGCGGCCTCGCCGTCCTGGCCGAGCTTGTTCAGGTAGTTGATGCCCGCCCAGACTTCATCGGGCGTGATGTCGAGATCGTCGATGGCCTTGAACAGATCGGCCAGCAGCCGGTGGGTGATCTGCTTCAGGCGGGCATCGCCCTCCTTGCCATCCAGATTGGTGGCGGCCTTCAGCAGGTCCTGCACTTCTTTCGTTTGGAATACGCGCGCGTTCATGATGGGTGTCTCCACGTGGTTTTCTGGGGGAATGTCTCAAGCGTCATTGCTGTGAACTGACGAGGGGTGACGGCACATCGGTGTCACCGAAATCTCCATGTACGGAAACAGCGGCAGCGCCGTCAGGATGTCGTGCAGTTCTGCATTGCTTTGCACGTCGAAGACGCTGACGTTCGCGTACTCGCCAACCAGGCGCCAGATGTGGCGCCACTTGCCGCTGCGCTGCAGATCCTGCGAATAGGCTTTCTCGCGCGCCTTGATCTCGTTGGCGACATCGGCGGGCGTGTCGGCCGGCAGGCGGACATCCATGCGTACGTGGAACAGCATCGTGATCTCCTTGGTGGGTGTCTTGGTCTGATTGTTCTTATTGGCGGCGCAGGCGCGCCAGCTTGTCGCGATCGATCTGGATGCCCAGGCCGGGGCCGGTGGGCACCTGCAACATGAAATCGCGGTACTGCAACGGCTCAGTCAGCAGTTCTTGCGTGAGCAGCAAGGGGCCAAACAACTCGGTGCCGAATTGCAGTTCGCCAAAGGTGGAAAACACGTGGGCAGAGGCTGCCGTGCCAACCGCCCCTTCGAGCATCGTTCCGCCGTACAGGCCGATGCCAGCAAGCTGCGCGATGGCGGCGACCTGCATGGCCGGCACGAGGCCGCCGGATTGCGCGATCTTTACGGCGAAGACGTCGGCGCTCGCAGAGCAGGCCAACTCAAATGCATCCAGCGGACCATGCAGCGCTTCGTCGGCCATCATCGGCACGGCGAACTGGCGGGCGAGGCGTTCCAGCGCGGCGCGGTTCTCGGCACGCACCGGTTGTTCGATCAGGTCGATGCCGCCAGCCTGCAACGCGGCGATGCCGTTGGCGGCATCAAGCTCGCTCCAGGCCTGGTTGACGTCCACGCGCACGCTCACGGCGTCTCCCAGGGCACGCTTGATGGCTAGCACGTGCGCCACGTCGTCTGCCACCGGGCGCAGGCCGATCTTCAGCTTGAAGATGCGGTGGCGGCGCTCAGCCAGCATCGACTCTGCCTCGGCAATGTCTTTCTTTGTGTCGCCGCTGGCGAGCGTCCAGGCCACCGGCAGTGCATCACGCAGGCGGCCGCCCAGCAACTCCGACAGCGGCACGTTCAGGCGCCGGGCCTGCGCATCGAGCAGCGCCGTTTCCAGCGCGCACTTGGCAAAGCGGTTGCCCTGGATGGTCTTTCGCACCTTGGCCATGGCTGCGGCCACATTGCGCGCTTCCACGCCGATCAGCAGCGGCGCGATGTGCGTATCGATGTTGACCTTGATGCTCTCGGGGCTTTCTTCGCCGTAGTTGAGACCGCCGATGGTGGTGGCCTCGCCCCAGCCTTCGATGCCGTCTTCGCAGCACACATGCACGAGAACGAGCGTCTGCGTGTGCATGGTGGCGACAGACAGCTTGTGCGGACGGATGGTGGGCACATCTACTAGAATGGCCTCGATCGAGCGAATCATGTTTTCCAGGTATCAGAAGAACTGCTATCAACGTGGAATCCAGATTACGCAGCGCGATTTATTGCGTCCAACACCGATTTAGTATCAGTTTCATACCCCACAGGTATAAAAATGGAGCTGCGCCACCTTCGCTATTTCGTTGCCGTTGCCGAAGAGCTGAATTTCACGCGTGCGGCTGAACGGCTGCACATCGCCCAGCCGCCGCTCTCGCGGCAGATCCAGCAGTTGGAAGAGGAAGTCGGCGTGCTGTTGTTCGAGCGCGGCAGCCGTCCGCTCAAGCTGACCGAAGCCGGCCGCTTTTTCCACGCGCACGCGCGGCAGTTGCTCGCGCAAACCGCAGAACTTGCGTCGATGACGCAGCGCGTGGGTCAGATCGAGCGGCGCATGTCGGTCGGCTTCGTGGCGTCGACGCTGTATGGGATGCTGCCGAAGGTCATCCGGCGCTTTCGGGCGGAGTACCCGATGGTCGATCTGACCATGCACGAGATGACGACCATGGACCAGATCCAGGCGCTTAAAGACGGCCGCATCGACGTCGGGTTCGGCCGCATCCGCTATGAAGACCCGAACGTGCGGCGCATCCTCCTGCGCGATGAGCGGTTGATCGTCGCGCTGCCGTCAGGCCATGCGCTGCTGGACGGCAGGACGACCGTATCCCTGCGCGACCTGGTCGGCGACACGCTCATCATCTATCCACGCACACCGCGTCCGAGCTATTCGGACCAGGTGCTCGCCCTCTTCCACGATCGCGCGCTCGAACCCAGCAAAATCTACGAGGCACGGGAATTGCAAATTGCCCTGGGTTTGGTTGCTGCAGGCGAAGGTATATCGGTGGTGCCGCGCAGCGTGGCGGGCTTGCGGCGGGAAGATGTCTGCTACATGGAACTCGACGATCCGCAATTGGTCTCGCCAATTATCTTCAGCACGCGCCTGCTCGACGAGTCTGAAGACATCCGTGCCATGCTGGCGCTGACGTATCGGTTGTATGACGAGCAGAAGATCCCGTATTACGCACCCTCGTAAGGCTTGCAATGGCGGCCCCAAAGTTACAAGCCGCTGGACACGACGGCCGCATGAGCTAGATTGAAGCAAGGCGCCCGTCCGCCTGCGATTGGAGCGCAAGCGAGTGAAAAGAATACGCCGCCCCATCATCAAGTTGGCCCTCGTCGGGGCGCTGGTGCTTGCGATAGCCGCCTTGCTTGTCGCTCGTGAATTTCGCACCTCTGCTTGGCAAGCCCACTACTTCGCGGGTCTGGCGAAATCGCAAACCTTTCCTGTCAAGCCGGGGCCTAACAATTCGGCCCGCTACCCAAACTCCGGCCCTTACGACGAGCGGCTCGGGTATCACGATCTTCCGACCTTTCTAGACCGTCTGCGCTCGCGCGGTTACATCGTCGCTCAGCAAGCGGCGCCATCCAAAGAGATGGTCGAGCGAATGGACAGCGGCATGAATCCGCCCTATCGCGAGAAAGACCAAGCGGGCCTGGAATTGCTCGACGACGATGGCCGCCCGATCTACCGCGTACGGCACCCCGAACGTGTGTATGACAATTTCGCGTCGGTGCCGCCGTTGCTGGTCAACTCGCTGCTCGCCATCGAGAACCGAACGCTGTTGCAGACCGAATACCCCAAGCGCAATCCGGCCGTGGAGTGGTCGCGGCTGGCACGTGCTGTCTGGGACCGCGCCCTGCACGTCGTCAACCCGGCGCATGAGTCCCCCGGGGGCAGCACGCTCGCCACACAAATCGAGAAGTACCGCCACTCGCCGGAAGGCCGTACCGATTCCCCCAGCGAAAAGCTACGCCAGATGGCCTCCGCGTCCGCCCGCGCCTATCTGAACGGCGAAGACACCACCGCCACGCGCCACCAGCTTGCAGTCGATTACCTGAACACCGTGCCGCTGGGCGCGCGCGCCGGGTTTGGCGAGATCCAGGGGATTGGCGATGCGCTGTGGGTCTGGTACGGACGCGACTTTGCGCAGGTGAATGGGTTGCTCTCGGCCAACTCCGCCGCGCCGCTGGCAAACCGTGCGCTGGCGTACAAGGAGGCGTTGAGCCTACTCGTATCGCAGCGGCGGCCGTCGTATTACCTTGAGAACCTCGATGAACTCGAAACGCTGACCAACGCCTACCTGCGCGTGCTGGCCGTAACCGGCGTGATTCCGCCGGCGCTGCGCGATGCGGCGATCGCGCAATCGCTCAAGCAGCAGGCCCTGAACACACGCGTGCCGCCTCCGCCGATTGAGCACAAGGGCACAAACGCCGTGCGCGTGAATCTGGCGGGCATGCTCGGCATCTCGCGCATGTATGCGCTCGACCGGCTCGACCTGACCGCCAGCAGCACGCTCGATGCGCCGTTGCAGCGCGATATCTCCACTGAGCTGCGCAAACTGCGCGACCCGGCACAAGCCAAGGCTGCCGGCCTCGTCGGCGACATGATGCTGGAGCGCGGCGATCCGCGCGGCGTGACTTACAGCTTCACGCTCTATGAACGGGCGCCGGGCGGCAACCGCGTGCTGGTGCAGGCCGACACGTTCGACAAGCCGTTCGACATCAACGAAGGCGTCAAGCTGGATCTGGGCTCAACGGCCAAGCTGCGCACGCTGGTGACGTATCTCCAGATCGTGGCCGAACTGCATAAGCGCTATGCCGACCAGCCTGCGGCGGCGCTGCGCAAAATCAACATCCCAGTGCAGAACCCCATCGAGCGCTGGGCGGTGGACTACCTCGCCCACACGCAAGACCGGTCGCTCGAGGCAATGCTCGATGCGTCGATGGAGCGCAAGTACTCCGGCAACGCCGGCGAATGGTTTGCCACCGGCGGCGGCATGCAGAGTTTCGAGAACTTCGAGAAATGGGAAGGCACGCAGAACTTCACGGTGCGCGAGGGGCTCAAGCACTCCGTCAATCTCGTGTTCGTACGGATCATGCGTGACATCTCGCGCTACTTTCAGCATCAGTTGCCCAACGCCGGCGCCGAGGCGTTGACCAACCCCGATTCCCCGCAGCGGCAGGTCTACCTGCAACGCTTTGCCGACCGCGAAGGCAAGCTGTTCATGGGGCGGTTCTACGCAAAGTACAAGGGCAAGACCGACCAGCAGCGCGAAGCCATCCTCGTGCAAAGCACGCGTGCCACGCCGGTGCGCTTGGCCACGATTTACCGCAGCATCGACCCGGAAGCCGGCCCGGGCAAGCTCGCAGCGTTCATCCGCAGCTATCTGCCAGGTGCAAAGCTGGATGAGGCCGAACTCACCAATCTGTACGAAAAGTATTCCGTCCAACGTTTCGACCTGGCCGACCGCGGCTACATCGCCCGGCTGCATCCGCTGGAACTTTGGCTTGTGGCGTACCTGCGAACCCATCCTCAAGCCACGCTCGCGCAGGTGAACGAGGCAAGCGCCGATGAACGGCTGTCTGTCTACAAATGGCTGCTGCAATCGCACCGCAAGGCCGCGCAAGACAAGCGCATCAAACAGATGCTCGAGATTGAAGCATTTCAGCAGATTCACGCGATGTGGAAGCGGCTGGGGTATCCGTTCGAGTCGCTGGTGCCGTCATACGGAACGGCCATCGGCGCATCGGCAGATCGGCCGGCATCGCTGGCGGAGCTGATGGGCATCATCGAAAACGACGGCATCCGCCTGCCCAGCGTACGCATCGACCGTCTGCGCTTTGCCGCCGACACGCCTTACGAAGTCATGCTCTGCCGTGATCCCAACGCCGGAGAACGCGTGCTGCCGCCCGAGATTCCGCCCTTGGTCAGATCCGCGCTGGCCGGCGTCGTCGAGGGCGGCACCGCCAAGCGCATTTCCGGCACGTTCGTCCAGAAGGACGGCAAACCCATCGCCATCGGCGGTAAAACCGGTACTGGCGACAACCGCTTCAAAACCTTCAGCCGCGGCGGCGGCTTGATCTCCGAGCGGGTCGTGAGCCGCTCCGGCGCATTTGTTTTCTATCTGGGAGATCGCTACTTCGGCACCGTCGTCGCGTACGTAGCCGGCGCAGACGCGGCCAAGTACAAATTCACCAGCGCACTGACGGTGCAAGTGCTAAAAGTCCTGGCGCCGACGTTGATGAACCACCTGGACCTGCAAGAGGAGGCGCCAGCCTTCAACTGCAAGATGCCGCAGGCCACGGCGCTGGAACAAAAGTTGGATTGATCTTTACCGCAACGACCGCTGCAACCAGATCGCCCCCGCACAAACCAACGCCACCACCGCGCCCCAGGCGAACAAATCGCCCACAGCCAACAACGTCGCCTGCCGGTCAATCTCGGCCGAGATGCGAATCAACTCCGAACCCTGCAAAGGATGCGGCCACTGCCAAGCCGGCGTCAGCGCGCTGACGTGCCCCACCAGGTCGGTGCGATGCTGCGCCTGCCCGCGCTGCAGCAACAACGTGGCCCCCATCGTCCCAAACGCCTGCGCCCACGCCCGCATGATTCCCTTGAACTGGTAGGCATGGCCGAAATCCTTGGCCGGCAAATCCACGTAAGACAGCCCCGCCACTTGGATCACCACAAACATCCCCACCATGCCTTCGATCATGAACCCGGGCACCACCGCCGCCACCGACGCACCCGGCATGGCCACATGCGACATCCACAGCAGCGCAGTCGCCATCAGCACAAAGCCGATTGAGATCAGCACGCGCTTGGTCGGCAGCACATTCGTCAACTGAAAGTTCAGGATGCCCAACACCACCGTCACCAAGCCGCCCAGGCTCATCAACTGCGCGGTGGTTTCGTAACGGAAGCCCAAACCGTTCTGCAGCAGGCTCGACGAGAGAAATCCCCAGGCGCTCGCAAACACGTAATAGATGGCGTAGAAGACCATGCCCATCAGGAAGCGCCGCTGCAGCGTCGCCCGCAGGTCGACCCACGGCAAGGGATGGCCCGTCTGCCGAATACCCACCCAGATGATGAGCGCCACCACCGCAATGATCGGCACCACCTGCGCGGGCGAGCCATCAGGGTGAATGAAGCGGGCCTGCTGGAACCCATGCAGCGCAATCAGCGCCGCCAGCCCAAACGCGATGGCCGAGGGCCAGTCCAGCGAGGCGAAATCGCCCTTGCGCTCGTGCATCTTGGGGTGCGGATAGAACGCCGCCACCAGCCCGCACACCACCACCGCCACCAGTAACTGCGCGACGAAGATGGCGCGCCAGCCGAATTGCTCCGTGAGCGCCGCAGACAGCATCGGCGACACACAACTCAGCCCGAAGATGCCGTAGATCATGCCTTTCATCATCGTGCGGCGTTCGTGCGCGGGGCTGTGCTGCACAAAGATGCGTGAAGTCGACAGCATCGGCCCGCCGCCAAACCCCTGCACCGCCCGGCCGACGATCAGCATCGTGCCGCCCTCGGCTGCCGCGCACATCAGCGTGCCGACGATGAACACCAGCAGCGACAGCAGCGTGTGCTTCCGGTATGTCATGTGATCTGCCAGCCGGCCCATCACAAGAATTGCCAGGCTGGCCGCCGCCGCATACGCCGTCACGGCCCAGAGATAGACATCCTGTGATGCCAGCACCCCGCCTTCGATATGCGGCCCGGCAATCGAGAACATCAGGTTGGACATGTAATCCACGCCGGTTGCCAAGCCGATCACCATGCCCACCATGCGCAATTCCATCCGGCTGCCCACGGTCGATTCGGCAGCCGGTTTGCGCGGTGCAGGCGGTGAAGAAACCGTGTGGTCTGTGCTTGGCGTGTTCATGCAGGGATGGTAATTTGCCTCGAAACCGGCGGAAATCGCCTGCCAACAAATTCATTGTTCAATTATGCGAACGACGGACTGGAACGACTGGGACACTTTTTGCACCGTGGCCACGCTCGGCAGCTTCACGCGCGCGGCCGATCGGCTGGGGTTGCCCAAGTCGTCTGTCAGCACCGCGGTGTCGCGGCTGGAAGGCAAGATGGGCGTGCGTCTTTTTGAGCGCAGCACGCGCCGCCTGCGCCTGACCGACGCCGGTGAAGCCCTGCTGCGCGACGCCGGCCCATTGTTCCAGCGGCTGCGCGAAGTTTCGGAAGACGCGGCTGCAACATTCCAGTCACCCGCGGGCACCTTGCGCATTGCCATGCCGTACGAGTTCGCCGCCAAGCAGCTCGCCGAGGTGGTGCTGGAAGTCATGCGCGAACACACCGGCTTGCGCATCGAGGTGGATGTCGCGCCGCGCCAGATCGACCCGCTCGCCCAGGGCTACGACATCATGTTGACCGTGCCACGCGGGCCGTTGCCCGATTCCGGCCTCGTCGCCCAGCGCGTCTTTGACTTGCGGCGCGCCGTGGTCGTCGCGCCGCAACTGCTGGAACGCCTCGGGCCGCTGACCCACCCAGACCAGCTCGCCGATTGGCCCTGCCTCGGCACCTCAAACGAAGCCGAATGGCAGTTCCGCACGCCCGGCGGCGAAACGATCAACCTGCCGCTGGACTTCCGCATGCGCACCTCCAACAGCGAATTGCGCATGCAGGCCGCCATTGCGGGCCTGGGCGTCGCTCGCATCACCTCCGTGTTTGCTACCGATCTGATCGGCTCGGGCGCGCTACAGGAGGTGCTGACGGATTTCCAATCCCCGCCGATGCGCGTGTATGCCGTATTTCCAGGCCGCCGTCTGATGCCAGCCAAGGTCAAGGTCTTTATGGACGCCCTGCACCGCCGCATAGAGCATTCCCGCCAACACACCGACATGCGGCCCACTTTTGGAGACGAAGCTGCTGCTTCCTGGCCGCCTGAGTCGCTGCTCTGACTTTCAATCTTTCCCCGTTATTTACGCAAAGCCATGCGCCCGTTCACCAAACTCCCCGTTTTGATTGCCGCGCTCGCTCTGAGCACCGTTGGCTGCTCTCGCGCCGAAGACATCGGCAGCGTCAGCACTAATTTCCGCATCACGGGCTCCGACAAGATCGTCATCGAAGCCTTTGACGACCCGCTCGTGCAGGGCGTGACCTGCTACGTCTCGCGAGCCCGCACCGGCGGCATCAAGGGCTCGCTGGGCGTGGCCGAAGACGTGAGCGAAGCCGCGGTGGCCTGCCGCCAGGTGGGCGAGATCAGCTTCGTCAAACCGCTGCCGCAGCAGGACGACATGTTCACGCAGCGCCTGTCACTCGTCTTCAAGACGCTGCACGTGGTGCGCACGGTCGACCGCAAGCGGAATGTGCTGGTCTATCTGACGTATTCAGACAAGGTCATTTCGGGCAGCCCGAAGAACAGCGTGACGGCCGTGCCGATCCCGGCCAGCCAACCCATTCCGGTCAAGTGAGGCGCGAGGCGTACATAAAGCGGCGATTGCACCACATTGGTGCGGCGCAACGCGAGCGTGGTGGCCGAGCAACGGTAGACGGCGCAAAAGGGGTGCATACGTAAGCCTACGTATGGTGCATTGCATCATCTGGTGTATGATAAGGGTATTCCCTAACCGGGATTTCCCTAAGAGGCCAATCATGCAAAACACGAACGACCTGAAGCTGACCGATCAACTCGAACGCGAACTGATCGAGCGCGAAATGTCTGAAGGTATCTACTACTATCGCCGTCCGAGCGGCCAATCGTTCTCGTTCGCCCAGTTCTTCTCGGCAATCGCGAACCTGTTCGGCACGCACCGCACCGCCAAGGCCTAACCCGCCGCGCTGTTGTTGATGGGCGTGTGCCCAAGCTAGCTGTATGTAGCAATCGCAATTTCAGTAGCACCGTGCGCCGGCCGTGTGTCATCACACCCGCCGCCACACCCGCCAGGTCATGACCGCCTGGTGCCAATCGGGGGCCGGATTCCGGCCCTTTGTCATTTCTGCGGCATTTGTTTGCTTTGTCTGCGTGCCGCAGCAACGCCCTTTCTCCTCCGACCGGCTCACCGCGCTGCGGTTGTCTTCTGGTTCACCTGTGCTTTACTGAGTAGAGCCGCGACCACCGATATCGAGACCACGCGCACGTCTTCGTAGCAACGAAGGCGCACAGCATGGCACCCGGCGCCCATCCCCCAAGGAGACTCCCATGGCGATCAGCCTCAAGCTGTCGGTCAACGGTGCGCCTGTCACCGTCAGTGTCGAACCCCATACCTTGTTAGTCCAATTGCTGCGCGAAAACTTGCGCCTGACCGGTACGCACGTCGGCTGCGATACGGCGCAATGTGGCGCATGCACCGTGCATATGAATGGGCGCGCGGTGAAGTCCTGCAACATCCTGGCCGTGCAGGCCGACGGCGCCGAGGTGACCACCATCGAAGGGCTGTCGAAGGACGGCGCGCTGCACCCGATGCAGGAAGCCTTTCGCCAATGCCACGGCCTGCAATGCGGCTTCTGCACGCCCGGCATGGTGATGGCGGCCACGGCGCTGGTCGCGCAACACCCGCATCCCGATGAACACACGGTGCGTGAGCAGCTCGACGGCAATCTTTGCCGCTGCACGGGGTATCACAACATCGTGCGTGCCGTGATGCATGGTGCCGAAGCCATGGCAGAGGCCCAAGGCGACGATGCCTCTCTGCAAAGCCTGGCCGCGGCGCGCGCCCACGCCGCCTGACCCAGCGAGGAGACCACCATGAACGCTCCCGCAGAACCCAACAACCACCTGATCGGTGCATCCGTCAAACGCAAGGAAGATTTCCGCTTCCTGACGGGCGCCGGACAGTACACGGACGATGTCGTCCAGGCGCACCAGTCGTACGCGGTGTTTTTACGCTCGCCGTATGCGCATGCCCGCATCAAGCACATCAACGCGGATGCGGCACGCAATCATCCGGGCGTGCTCGCCGTGCTCACAGGCGACGACCTGGCCGCCGACAAGGTGAACGGCCTGCCGTGCGGCTGGCTCATCCACAGCATTGACGGCACGCCGATGAAGGAACCGCCCCACCCCGTGCTCGCGCAAGGCAAGGTGCGCCACGTGGGTGATCAGGTCGCGCTGGTGGTGGCTGAATCGGTGAAGATCGCCAAAGATGCGGTCGAGATGATCGACGTCGAATACGACGAACTGCCCGCCGTGGTGGACACCGCCACCGCAGATGCCGCCGGCACCGCCGTCCACGACGACGTGCCGAACAACACCTGCTACACCTGGGGCCACGGCGACAAAGCCGCCACCGATGCGGCGTTTTCCAAGGCCGCGCACGTGACGCAGCTCGACATCGTCAACAACCGGCTGATTCCGAACGCCATCGAGCCGCGCGCCGTCAATGCCAGCTATTCGCGCCAGGACGACAGCTACACGCTTTACGTCGCCAACCAGACCCCGCACGTGGAGCGCCTGCTGATGTCGGCGTTCGTACTGGGCCTGACCGAAGCCAAGGTGCGCGTGATTGCGCCGGATGTGGGCGGCGGATTCGGCTCGAAGATCTTCCTGTACCCGGAAGACGTGGCGCTTACGTGGGCATCGAAGAAGGTCGGCCGGCCGATCAAGTGGACGGCCGAGCGCTCCGAATCCTTCCTGACCGACGCGCATGGCCGCGACCACGTTACGCATGCAGAACTGGCGCTCGACGCGCAGGGCAATTTTCTCGCCATGCGCGTGCATACGACGGCCAACATGGGCGCGTATCTGTCGACGTTTGCCAGCAGCGTGCCAACCATCCTGTACGCGACGTTGCTTGCAGGCCAGTACAAGACGCCAGCCATCTATGCCGAGGTGAAAGCGGTATTCACGAACACGGCGCCCGTCGATGCGTATCGTGGCGCCGGCCGGCCCGAGGCGACGTATGTGGTCGAGCGCCTCGTTGAAACTGCTGCGCGCGAGTTGCAAGTCGATCCGGCTGAACTGCGCCGCCGCAACTTCATCCGCACGTTCCCGTATGCCACGCCGGTTGGCCTGACCTATGACACGGGCGACTACGAACCATGCCTGGACCGCGCCATCGAATTGGCCGATGTGAAAGGCTTTGCGGCCCGACGCGATGCCTCGCGCGCCAAGGGGCGGCTGCGCGGCATGGGCTATTCCTGCTACATCGAAGCGTGCGGGCTCGCACCGTCGAACATCGCGGGGGCCCTTGGCGCGCGGGCTGGTCTGTTTGAAGCCGGCGAAATTCGCGTGCACCCGACGGGCTCCGTCACGGTCTTCACCGGCTCGCACAGCCACGGCCAGGGCCATGAGACGACGTTCGCGCAAGTGGTGGCCGATCGCCTGGGCGTGCCCATCGACAACATCGAGATCGTGCACGGCGACACCGGGCGCATTCCGTTCGGCATGGGCACGTACGGCTCGCGCTCGATTGCCGTGGGCGGCTCGGCCATCATGAAGGCGCTCGACAAGATCGAGGCCAAGGCCAAGAAGATCGCCGCGCATCTGCTGGAGGCGTCGGCGGAGGACATTGAATTCAAGGATGGCGTCTTCCGCGTGGCCGGCACGGACCGCACCAAGACCTTTGGCGAAGTCGCGCTCACGGCCTACGTGCCGCACAACTATCCGCTCGACAAGCTCGAACCCGGGCTGGACGAAAACGCCTTCTACGACCCGACCAACTTCACCTACCCGGCCGGCGCGTACATCTGCGAAGTGGAAGTCGACCCTGATACCGGCGAGGTGCACATCGACCGCTTCGTTGCGGTGGATGACTTCGGCAACATCATCAACCCGATGATCGTCGAGGGGCAGGTGCACGGCGGGCTCGGCCAGGGGATCGGCCAGGCGCTGCTCGAAGCGTGCGTGTACGACGAAAACGGCCAATTGCTGACCGGCTCGTACATGGACTACGCCATGCCGCGCGCCAACGACCTGCCCAGCTTTACGGTGGAAACCGCCAAGGGCACGCCGTGCACGCACAACCCGCTGGGCGTCAAAGGCTGCGGTGAGGCGGGCGCAATCGGCTCGCCGCCGGCGCTGATCAACGCCATCGTCGACGCGCTTGCGCCGCTGGGCGTGAAAGACATCCAGATGCCCGCGACGCCGCATCGTGTCTGGCAAACCATTCAAGCGGCCAAGGCCTAGGCAGAGGAGCGAACCATGTACGACTTCGAGTACCAGAAAGCCACCGACGCCCAGACCGCAGTCACCGCGCTGAAAACCCACACCGACGCCAAATACCTCGGCGGCGGCCAGAGCCTGCTGGCGGCGATGAAGCTGCGGTTGGCACAGCCGTCGACGCTGGTGGATGTCACGCGCATTCCAGGCATGTCCGGCATTCGCACGCAGCCCGGCGTGATTACGGTGGGCGCAGCCACACGCCATGCCGATGTGGCAGACAGCGCGGACATCGCCCGCATGCTGCCCGCGCTGGGCGAACTGGCTGGCGGCATCGGCGACCGGCAAGTGCGCGCGATGGGCACGCTGGGCGGCTCGCTTGCCAACAACGATCCGGCGGCGTGCTACCCGGCCGCGGTGCTGGGCCTGAACGCCACCGTCGTCACCGAGCGGCGCAACATCGCGGCGGACGACTTTTTCCTCGGCATGTATGAGACCGCGCTGGCTGTGGACGAACTCATCACCGAGGTGCAGTTTCCCGTGCCGGACCAGGCGGCCTATGTGAAATTCCGCAACCCGGCGTCGCGCTTTGCGCTGGTGGGCGTATTCATCAGTCGCAAGGGCAACAATGTGCGGGTGGCGGTCACGGGCGCGGCGCCGTGCGTGTTCCGTTGCACGCCGTTGGAGCAGGCGCTGGCAGCCAGCTTTACAGCAGAAGCCGCTCGCAAGGTGGTAGTGCCGGCCGACGATCTGGTGGGCGATCTGCATGCCTCGCCAGAATATCGGGCGCACCTCATTCCGGTATTGACGGCGCGTGCGGTTGAGCAGGCGTTGGCACACCACCATTGAGCGCACGCCCAAGGAACGGCATGCCGGTCGATTCCATCGACGACTGCATCGCGCAACTGCAAGGCCAGGGCTATTTCGCCAGCCGTGAGCTGGCCACTGCCTTGTTCCTCGCGTTGCGCATGCAGCGGCCGCTGTTTCTCGAAGGCGAGCCCGGCGTCGGCAAGACCGAGCTGGCGAAGGCGGCAGCCGGGCTGCTCGGCACGTCGCTGCTGCGGCTGCAGTGTTACGAAGGGCTCGACACCGCCAGCGCGCTCTATGAATGGGATTACCCGCGCCAGATCATGGCGCTGCGCCTGGCCGAGGCCGCCGGCGAAAAGCCCCGCGCCGACACGCTCTATCGCGACGAATTCCTTCTCAAGCGCCCGTTGTTGCAGGCGCTGCTGCCCGACCCACTCCACCCCGAGACACCGCGCGTTCTTTTGATTGACGAGATCGACCGCGCGGACGAACCGTTCGAGGCGTTTTTGCTGGAGCTGCTGTCCGACTTCCAGGTGTCGATTCCTGAATTCGGCACGGTGCGCGCGCAGGTGATTCCGCTGGTCATCATGACGTCCAACCGTACGCGCGAGGTGCATGACGCGCTCAAGCGGCGCTGCCTGTATCAATGGATTGGCTACCCGGATAAGGCGCGGGAGTTGCAGATCGTCGCGCAGCGCGCGCCCGAAACGGCCGCTCGCCTGCAGCAGCGTGCGGTTGATTTTGTGCACCGCTTGCGCGGCATCGACCTGTTCAAGGCGCCGGGCATTGCCGAAGCTATCGACTGGTGCCGCGCATTGGCGGCGCTGAACGTGACCGAGCTCGATCCGCAGTCCGTGCAGGACACGCTGGGCGTGCTGCTCAAGTATCAGGACGACCTGGCACGCGTCGATACGCAAACCATCGAGCAGCTGCTGGCCGCGCCCGCGCTGCCGGAGTAAGGCATGCAAGCGACCGTGCCGATGCAGCTCCCGATGCTGGCGCGCAACGTGACGCATTTCGTGCGGCTGCTGCGCAACGCCGGCATGCCGCTGGCGCCCTCGCGCGCCGTGGATGCCATCGAAGCCCTGAGCCATATCGACATCGGCCGCCGCGACGACGTCAAGGCCGCGCTGTCTGCCCTGCTCATCTCGCATCCCGACGAACGTACGCTCTTCGATGCCGCTTTCAACGTGTTCTGGCGCGATCCGGATTGGGAAGGCAAGCTGCGCGCGCTGTTGCTGCCCAAAGTACGCGGCGGCATTCCCGCGGCACGCAGCAACCGCCTGGCCGATGCCCTGCGCGCGCAGCCGTCGACCAACCTGCCGCCCGGTCCGCAGCCCGACGGCGAACGCCATGACATCGTGGCGCCGCTGGCATTTTCTGCAAACGAAGCCTTGCGCACGCGTGACTTCGACACGCTCAACGCTGCGGAATGGCGCACGCTGCAACACATGATCCGCCGCCGGCGCGTGCATCTGGCGCAGGAGCGGACGCGCCGGCTCAAAGCAGCCTCGCGCGGGCGCCATCCAGACCTGCGTGCGACCGCCCGCCAGGCCGTTCGCGCCGGGGGCGAATGGACCGGCTGGAAATACCGCCAGCCCGTCGATCGCACACCGCCGCTGGTGCTGCTGCTCGACATCTCGGGATCAATGAGCCGCTATTCGCGCGCCGTGCTGTATTACTGCCACGCGCTGGTGCAATCGCGCGAGCGCATCCAAGCCTTTCTGTTCGGCACGCGGCTGACGAACGTCTCGCGGCAGCTGCGCGAGCGTGATCCGGATGTCGCCGTGCAAGCCATCGCGCAGCTTGTGCCGGATTGGTCGGGCGGCACGCGCATCGGCACAGCGCTGGCGGAGTTCAATCGCCAATGGGCGCGCCGCACGCTGTCCGGCCGTGCCACCGTCCTGCTCGTGACGGATGGGCTCGACCACGAGCACATCGACCTGCTCGATACCGAGATGGCGCGCCTGGCTCGCTTTGCCCATCGCATCGTCTGGCTCAACCCGCTGCTGCGCTTTGCCGGTTTCGAGCCCCGGGCACGTGGCGTGCGGGCCATCCTGCCGCATGTCGATGTGATGGTGCCGGCGCACCATTTCGACAGCCTGGCTGCGCTGGAGCACGAATTGGCGCATGCTCGCCGCACGCGCACTCCCCGCCACCCAACCCCAGCCCGATCGACCGCGCCATGGAACTGACCCAGACCCATCTCCTGCCCGTGCCACTCCAGACCGCCTGGGATGCGCTGAACGACCCAGCCGTGCTGCAGCGTTGCATTCCCGGCTGCGAGAGCATCACCGCCGCCGAGGGAAGCACCAACCCCGCCTACGACGTCGCCATGACCGCCGCCGTCGGGCCCGTCAAGGCGCGCTTCAAGGGGCGCATGGAACTGGCCGACGTGGCGCCGCCGCGCAGCTACACGCTGCATTTCGACGGCCAGGGCGGCGCGGCCGGCTTCGGCAAGGGCAGCGCGCAGGTGCAGCTCACGCCCGAAGGCCCCACGGTCACGCGGCTTTCTTACACGGCAACCGCGCAGGTGGGCGGCAAGCTTGCGCAAATCGGCTCACGGCTCATTGATGGTGCTGCGCGCAAACTGGCTGATGAATTCTTCCAGCGTTTTGCGGCAGAGTTCGGTCCTGCAGATACGGCTGGCACCGACGGACAGACCGCGCCGCCCGTCGATGGCATGCCCGCCTCGCAAGCAATTCCAGACCTCGCGGCCGGCCAACTGCAGGCTCACGGCGCACCGCCGGGCGCCGCACCCAACGTCAGCCCGGCGCTGCAGCCGCGTAACCCTTGGCCGTGGATCATCGTGGCGGTGGTGGCAGTGGCGGCCGCCTACCTGTTTTTGCACCACGGGGCATAATCGGTGCATTCCCCGCAACAGACACACAGCGCGCGAAAGCGCCGCTAACGCATCATGGACAGCGTCGATCTTGAAGTCTTGAAAACCAGCGTGCGCTGGCTGGAACAAGGGCGCCGCGTGCTGCTCGTCACGGTGGTCAAAACGTGGGGCTCGTCGCCGCGGCCCGAAGGCGCGATGCTCGCGCTGCGCGATGACGGCGTCGTCATCGGCTCGGTCTCGGGCGGCTGCATTGAAGACGACCTCATCGACCGCGTACGCCGTGAAGGCCTGCATTACACCCAGCCCGAAGCCGTCAAATACGGCATCAGCGCGGAAGAAGCGCACCGCTTTGGCCTGCCCTGCGGCGGCACGCTGCAACTCGCGCTTGAGCCCCTGAACGCCTCCAGCGGGATCGAAGCCCTGCTGCGCGCCGTGGAGGCCGGCCAGCTCGTCGCCCGCACGCTGGACATGGCGACCGGCGCCTCGACGCTGCAGCACGCCACCGTCACCGATGGCCTGCAGTTTGACGAAGCGCGCCTCGTGACGATTCACGGGCCGCGCTACCGGATGCTCGTCATCGGCGCGGGACAGCTTTCGCGTTACCTGTGCCAGATCGCCGTGGGCCTGGACTACCAGGTCACCGTTTGCGACCCGCGCGAGGAATACAGCGAGGAATGGTCGATCCCGGGCGTGGCGATGGTCCGCACCATGCCCGACGACACGGTGATGGCCATGAAGCTCGACGAGCGCTGCGCCGTCATTGCCCTCACGCACGATCCCAAACTCGATGACCTCGCGCTCATGGAAGCGCTCAAGACGCCAGCGTTCTACGTTGGCGCGCTCGGCAGCCGCCGCAACAACGCCAACCGCCGGGAGCGCCTGAAGGAATTCGATCTGAGCGATGCCGAGCTTGCACGCCTGCATGGCCCGGTCGGCATTTACATCGGCAGCCGGACGCCGCCGGAAATCGCCATCTCGATCCTGGCTGAAGTGACGGCGGCCAAGAACGGCGTATCGCTGCCGACCATCCTGCAAGTCGAAGGCGCCAAGGCCGCGCGCGAGATTGCCGCCAATGCCACGTCGAGTTGCGCAGTGCCGCAGACTTGAGTCAACCCTCTGATGGAATGGGGTGCTGAAAGGCACCTGAAAGGTTACATTCTTATAAATCGCTGATTGTGCGCAGGTTTTGGCCGCATCGCATCACGCGAATCTTGCGGCCCGCGAACCCTGTTTCGTGTGCGCGGCTTCATCTGACACGACTTGCCTGTTCCCTGCCCCGAGCGCGCTGCCAACGCGCGCCTCGCCGGTGCGGCAGCGGTCGTGTTGTTTGCAAGCGGGTTGGTCGCCCGTTTTGCCACCCAAGGGATTCAAGTTTTCTCGCATGAGTATTTTGCTAACCGGTGCGACCGGTTTCGTGGGCGGCGCCATTGCCGCCAATCTGGCAGCCAAAGGTTTGCTGGCCGACACACGCTTTGCCGTGCGCGGTGACACGCCCGCTGAAGGGTTGGCGCGGCTGCGCAGCAATCTGCGCCGCTTCGAGTTTGCACCGGGCACGCTGGACGCCATTACGGAATCGCAGATCGTGCCGTTCGACCTGCGCGAAGCCGGGGCCGCCAAGCTGGGCGATCCGGAAATCATCATCAATTGCGCGGCGCTGGCAACGTTCTCGAACCATCCGTCGCTGTGGGAAACCAATGTGGAAGGCGTGCTGGCGCTGGGCCGGCTGGCGGCGCAGGGCAAACGCCTGAAGCGCTTCCTGCAGATCGGCACGGCCATGTCGTGCGGCCAGCTGGCGGATCGCCATGTCAGCGAAAGCTGGGATGTGCCCGCGCTGGAGCAGCACGCGGTGCCTTACACGTATTCCAAGGGCATGGCCGAGCTGAAGCTGCGCGAAGCGGTGCCCGAGCTGCCGCTGGTGGTGGTGCGGCCGTCCATCGTGGTGGGTCATAGCACGCTGGGGTGTGAGCCCTCGGGCAGTATTTTCTGGATGCTGCGCATGGTGGCGCTGCTCGAAACGTTCAGCTGCCGCTTGTCTGACCGCGTCGACATCCTGCCCGTGGACGATTGCGCCGAGGCCATCGTGCAGCTGTCGACCAAGCCCACGCTGGCGCACGACCTGTATCACATCAGCGCCGGCGACGCGAACTCCGAGCGCATCGAAACGCTGTACCCGCGCTTCAAGCGTTGCAAGACGCCGGAAGAAGATGCCCAGGCGCTGGCCGGCTATGTGTACCAGGAAAAAATCGCCGAGAAAGCATTGGCGCGTAAATTCCTGGGCCTGACGGGCGACGGCAATGTGCGACTGGTCGCGCGCTGCATCCACCTGTATGCCAAGTTCGCCAGCATGAGCTACGTGTTCGACAACACGCGGCTGGTGGAGGAGACCGGCTTCCAGCCGCGCTCCCTGCTTGCTTACCTCGACCGCTGCCTCGAAACGTCGGACGCCGTGCCGATTCCCGAGCAGATGCAGTGGGACTATAAGTAGCCGTCCGGCCTCCCCGGCCCGCACGGCGTGTCATGGCGCCGTGCTATAACCATCGGCGCCCTTCACCAAGACTCCGGTCACCACAACAAGGAGCCGCCGATGACGCTGCAAGCCCTCGTCCATCTCAATGTCGCCACGCTGGTGGATTCGTTCATCAGCCTTGCCTCGGCCTTTGCGCTCGGGTCATTGATCGGCTTCGAGCGGCAGGTCAGACAGCGGACTGCAGGGCTGCGCACCAACGCGCTGGTGGCGGTGGCGGCCTCAGCATTCGTCGACATGGCCGCGCAGATCGGCACCGCATCGGACACCACCCGCGTGATTGCCTATGTGGTGTCGGGCGTCGGCTTTCTGGGTGCTGGCACGATCATGAAGGAAGGGCTGAACGTGCGCGGCCTGAACACCGCTGCCACGCTGTGGGGCTCCGCGGCGGTGGGCGCGGCGGCAGGCTCCGACCTCGTTGGCCAGGCCATTCTGATCACGCTGTTCGTGCTGGCTTCAAACATCCTGCTGCGGCCCGTGGTGGACCGCATCAACCGCACGCCGCTGGACAATCAGGCCAGCGAAGTCACGTACACGATGTGCGTCATCTCCACGAGCGAGCGCCAGAAAGAAGCGCTTGCCGATCTGGAACGTCTGCTTGAAGAAGCGAGCTATCCGATCAGCGATCTGTCAGTCGAACCCTTTGGCGACGACCACGTAGAAATTGAAGCGATGCTGATGTCGACCGCCGTGAATGCCGCAGAGCTGGATCGCATTGTCAACGCGCTGCAATCGCAGCCGCACATTGCTCAGGCCTTCTGGAACCCGAGCACGACGGAATAATCGCGGGCGAGCGCCGGTCAAAGCTCCTGGCTGGCCGCGAGCGCAAAGATCTTCGCCCAGCGTTTTGCTTCCTGGCGGTTGCGCATCGGGATCGGCCAATCAGCCTGCGCCTGATGCTTCAAGTGCAGCGCCAGCGTCCAGGCACCTTCGCGTTCAACCGCATCGGCGCCGGCAATATCGGCGAAGAGAAAGCGCGCGCTTTGCCCGTGCAACTGCAACGTCCCGCGTTTCTGTTCGGCGTCAACGGCGACCTGGCCCCAGCATGCGCTGAGCGACACGACCCGCTGCCCTTTCACATTCACGCCATGAACGGCGCGGTAACGCCGGATGAAGGTGATGACTGCCCCGGCCAGCAGCGCAACGGCAAGCAGCACCGCCGCGCTGCCCGCCAACGCGCCGTAAGCCGCAGCAACCCCCGCATACAGCCGGACTGCGCCGTAAATCAGCAGACCAACCAGCGCGAGCGCGGCAATGATGAACGGCATGAAGCGACTCCTTGAATGGGCCAGTCGGTTATATCAACCGAAACGGCGCTCAAGGCAAGTCTTAAGACTTTAGCGTGCCCCGTGCATCGACGGGGCCAATATCAGGCGAGGCGGAACGCAGCGATGGCGGCGTTCAGGGCCTGGGCCTGCTCCTCCAGCGATTCAGCCGCGGCTGCAGCCTGCTCGACCAGCGCCGCGTTTTGCTGCGTGGCTTCGTCCATCAGCGTGACGGCCTTGTTGACCTGTTCGATGCCGGAGCTTTGCTCATTCGAGGCGGCGGCAATTTCACCCATGATGTCGGTCACGCGGCGGATGGAAGACACGATGTCTTCCATCGTGCTGCCTGCGCGTTCGGCCAGCGCGCTGCCGGTCTCGACCTTGGAGAGCGACGCCTCGATCATTTCCTTGATTTCCTTGGCGGCTGCGGCACTGCGCTGCGCGAGGTTGCGCACCTCACCGGCCACCACGGCAAAGCCACGTCCTTGCTCGCCGGCGCGAGCGGCTTCCACGGCGGCGTTGAGTGCAAGGATGTTGGTCTGGAATGCAATGCCGTCAATCACGCCAATGATTTCCGACACCGTGCGCGACGACGCGCTGATCTCGCGCATGGTCGCCACCACATCGGTCACGACGGCGCCGCCTTGGCTCGCAACTTCCGATGCGCTGTCGGCCAGTTGGCTGGCCTGGCGCGCGTTGTCGGCGTTCTGGCGCACGATGGAGGTCATTTCTTCCATGCTGGAAGCGGTCTCTTCCAGCGAGCTGGCCTGCTCTTCCGTACGTTGCGACAAGTCTGCGTTGCCTGCGGCAATCTGCTTGGTGGCGGCGCCGATGGATTCGGAGCCGGTACGCACGCGGCGCACCGTGTCGGTCAGCGCTGTCTGCATGCGGGCCAGGCCCTCCAGCAGGCGGCCCATTTCATCCTTGCGGTCGACGCGCACCGGCTGCGTGAGGTCGCCAGCGGCAATGCGGTCGAACTGGGCCAGCGCAGCGTTCAGCGGTTCCACAATCGCACGCAGCAACGACCAGGCGCACCAGAGCGCGATCACCAGGGCGACGAGAATGGCCGCCGTCACGATCACGCGAAAACGCGCATAGGCTTCCTGGGATTCGTCGTAGTTGGCCTTGGAAAAGCCGAGCTGCTTCTTGCTCAATACCAGGCTTTTGTCGTTGGAATCGCGGAAAGCGTTGGACACGCGCTTTTCCATGATGTCGTCGGCCGTCGCGCGGTCGCCAGCGCGTAGCGCCTTGATGATGTCGCGTAGGCTGCCGGCCGCGGCTTCGCGCGTGGTGGCAACCTCCTTGGCCAGGCGGTCCTCTTCTTCGCTGCGGGGCAGCGTCAGGTATTTCTTCCACGCTTCATCGGAACGCGCGATCAGCTCTTCGGTGCGATCGAGCAACTTCATCGCGCCCTTGTCGTTCGGATACAGCATGGCCTTGTCGAGCGCCGTGCGAGCGCGCGTGAGGCTCAGATCGGATTCGCCGAGCGCAAGCGCAGACGGAAACTGATTGGTAAAGGTTTCCTCGTGCGCATGGTTGGCGCCGCGCAGGCCGAGCAGGCCTGCCACGCCAATCAGCAAGGCAAGCAGAAACAGAATCGAAACCGAAAGCACCAGGCGGGTGCGGATGGTCAGGCGAGCAGACATGGGCGCGGCGAGAGTGGCGTGCGCGGCTCTTCACGCGGGCGCGACCATCGCGCCGGGCGGCCGGCTACCTCAGCACTATCGGCCACGCCCCCCTTTACTTAAGGGCGAAGAGGCGAGCTCGTCACTAAAGCCCGCCCCTCCCGTCATTGATAGTCCAGCCGCACCGAGATCGCGCCCTTTACCGAGCCGGGGGTGACCGCGGCTTCGGTCTGGAGGTATGAGGCCTGCATCGGGATCGCGTATGAACCGCCGGTCGTCTTGCTGTAATCGTCCACCTTGATTGACGTGCCGAATTTGGCTGCAACGCCGTCACGGTCGGTAAGGCGAATCTTCACGCCTTTGACGGTGGAATCAGCGGTGAGCGGCAGTACGCCCGGTGAATCCACCACCCCGCCCATGGGCTCGAGCGTGTATCCGACGCGGTTGTATCCCTTCGGGCAACTATTGATCTTGATCTGGAAGTCACGGGTTCCAAATGTTGAACCGAGACCGCCCACATTCCTCACAATGGTTGGCGGCAACTGCACCGTCTGGGTTGGCACGGAACACGTTCCTTCAATTCTGGTGAGTGTGGAATCGCCAAGGCTGAAGTAGTTAATGATCTCCGTGTTGTTCGTCATTGTTTTCGTGAAAAACCACGAGTGAACTAAGTTTTTCGCCGTGCTACTGCTGATTTCCACGTATGGATCTTTGACCAACTGCACTTCAACAGACGTGGAAAATGTTATCGGATTATCTTTCCATTTATCGAGCAATGTTTGAGCCTTTCCGTTCACGATGACCTGCATAGCCAATCCGGTTAGCCTTGTAGAAACTGTCGTGGCAGGCAAGCCGACATCGACCGCTCCAATGGTAATCAGTTTGAATTGATACAACCTGCATTTGGTCTCACCACAGAGTTGCTCCGGCGTATAAAAGCGTCTCGCCACAACTGTCCCCTTCGCGAGACTGCCCGGAAGCGCATACGAGCCGGTAAATGGGGTAAAGTACGCCGCAGCCACGTCGGCCGGCATCATAGTCAAACCCAACGCGATGAACGCCGTGGCTCTCACCATTTGCGTGCGGCGCTGAATCAACCCTTTCCCAATCATCGATCTCCAAAGCCTCATTTCAGTTTTTTCCTACTGAGTTTTCTGCGCAAATACGCGCTGTGAGGTGAAATGTCACGCATATAGGAGCGCTCCTAAAAACCGAAAAGTCGCACCCAGGGGCGGGCGGATTTGGAGATCGGAAGATGAGCACCGGCAGGCCACGTGCGCGTGCAACGTGCACGCCGCGCGGGAGATGCGATCTGGAAAGAGGAAAGCTGGAAAGGGGCGACGGTGTCACTCCACGAACAACACCGAGAAGCGTGCGGGCAGGATGCCGACACACAATGCCGGACCAAGCCGCATGCGAATGTGCAGCGGCTGGCCATCAGTGAAATGGCAGTGAGACGCCGAGCTACGTCAGGAATAGGGAAAAGGCGACAAGCCTGAACCTGCCGCCGTCACATCACCCGTCGTACGAATACGCGCGCCGATGCCGCACCGCCTCGGCGAGTATGTCGAGCACGGGCTCAGTCTGCGTCCAGCTCAGGCACGCATCGGTGATCGACACGCCGTACTTGAGCGGCACACCCGGTTTCAGGTCCTGGCGGCCGGCTTCGAGATTGCTTTCGACCATCACGCCGACGATCCGGCGCTCGTCCTGCGACAGTTGCCGCGCGAGATCCTGCGCGACGTCGATCTGCCGTTCATGCGATTTGTTCGAATTCGCGTGCGAGCAGTCGACCATCACCTGTTCGCGCAAATTCGCCGCGCGCAGCGCCGCGCAGGTCGCCTCGATGTGTGCGCTATCGTAGTTCGGCCCGCTCTTGCCGCCGCGCAGGATCACGTGCGCATCGTCGTTGCCGCGTGTCTCGAAGATCGCGGCCATGCCCATCTTGGTCATGCCCATGAACGCATGACTGGCGCGCGCGGCAATGATTGCGTCTGACGCAACCTGCACGCCGCCGTCGGTGCCGTTCTTGAAGCCGATCGGGCAGCTCAGGCCTGAGGCGAGCTGCCGATGGCTCTGGCTTTCTGTCGTGCGCGCGCCGATCGCGCCCCACGCGATGAGGTCGGCAATGTATTGCGGGCTTAGCAGATCAAGGAATTCCGTCGCGGCGGGCAGACCGAGCGCGTTGACGTCGAGCAGCAGTTGCCGCGCGGCGCGCAGCCCTTCATTGATGCGGAAGCTGCCGTCCAGGCGCGGGTCGTTGATGTAACCCTTCCAACCGACCGTTGTGCGCGGCTTCTCAAAGTAGACGCGCATCACGATCAACAGGTCGTCCTTCAGTGCATCGGCCGCAGCCTTGAGGCGGCGCGCGTAATCGATCGCCTGATCGTGATCGTGGATCGAGCAAGGGCCGACGATGAGCAGCAGCCGGTCGTCGCGGCCGTGCAGGATATTGCTGATGGCCCGGCGGGTGTCTTCGACAAGCGCCTGCGTATCGGCGGGCACGGGCAATTCGTCCAGCAGCAGCGCAGGAGAAATCAGCGGACGCACTGCGCCGATGCGGGTGTCGTCGATGCGCGTCGTGTCTTGCGTCGCGTCGGCGACGCCCACCTCGCGGTCATGTGAGGGGTTGTCGAGGTTTTTCATTGCGATCTCAGAGGGACTTCAAATATGAATCGTGGGCCTGATGTGAATGGCGCGCCATCGCGCAGTCGCATCGGGCACTTAAGCGGCCTTGCCACCGCGCGCCTGACGATAATCTTCAGCAAACTCAGCCCATTGTTTGAGCGACACGTCTTTGCCGTGCGCGGCCAGCTTCAGGGCCGATTTGCGCCAGGCCGTGCCGGCCGCGTAGTCCTGCACCTTTTCCACCAGATCGGTGCCGTGTCGGCCACAGCCGCGCAAATGGCACCATGCCGCTACGCGCGCCATGGTCTGCAGCGCGTCGTCCAGGTTGGCGACCACGTTCTTGCCCGAGCCAAGCGCGACGCGGTCGGCGGTCGGCTGCAGGCTTTTGACGACGTATGACTTCGGTTTCTCGCCCTTGGCGCCGTAGACGACGCCGCGCAGCAGCGCTGGCGAAATGGCCTGCGAAACGCGCTGGATGTCGACCACGCGCCCCGCCTCGCTACGCCAAGGGGCCACGCTGCAGGCGCTGCCCAGCACATCGTCCCAGACACTTGGAATGGAGAGCTTGATGTCGATCAGGCGCAGCGTGGTCGGGTCGTTTTCAGGGCGAGCGAGCACGGAATAGCGTTCAAGCCCCAGACTGCCGGTGCCAGCAATCCGCCGCGCGACGTCGATGGCAATGAAACGCTGACCGTTGCCCTGCTGACCATACGCCTCGAGAATGCGGCGCGCGCGGCGCGCCTCGTCCTTGCTGGCACGCAATGTGCGGCGCCCGTCAATGCGCAGCGAAATGCGGTTGCCGCTGCGCACGGTGCGTTGCGCCAGATATGCCGCGCGGTTGCGCTTGCGCAGGGCACGCAGCAGATCGCGCACGATGCCCGTGGCGGTCGCCCGCTCGACCCAGCGCGGTTTGCCGTCAACAAGCGCGGCCGCGTACGTGTCGAGAAAGCGCCGACAGAGGTGATGGGCGTCTTCATCGGCCAGTTTCCAGCTGAAGGACGCCACCTGCAGGCTCGACAGCACGCGCACCAGGTCGACCGTGAACGGCGCGGCCAGTGCCTCGTCAAAGTCGTTCATGTCGAAGTAGACGAGGCCGTTGTCGCCCTTGAAGCTGCCGAAGTTTTCAAGGTGCAGGTCACCGCAGACCAGCGTGCGGGGCGCGTCGTGCAGCAGCGCAGCATCGGCCAGCGACGCGGCATACAGGTTGTTGGTGCCGCGAAAGAATGAAAACGGGTCAGCGGCGATGGCATCCAGCTTGCGGGTGAGTCTTTCCGGATCACGCCCGGCGTTGTATTCAAGCAAGATGCGGGTGCTGTCATGCATGGTCACGGCCTCGTTAAAGTGCTTGGAGTGGAGTGCAATGCCCTCAAAAATCGAAGATTACGCGTTGATTGGCGATTGCGAAACCGCGGCACTGGTTTCGCGTGACGGGTCCATCGATTGGCTGTGCTGGCCGCGCTTCGATTCAGGCGCTTGTTTTGCCGCGCTGCTCGGCACACCGGACCACGGCCGATGGCGCATCGCGCCGCAAGGCGAGGCTCGCGCCACGCGCCGGCGCTACCTGCCCGGCACGCTCGTCCTGGAAACCGTATTCGAGACCGACACCGGTTCCGCCAGCGTGACCGACCTGATGACCGCCCGCCTGCCGGGCACCGCGGGCGCACGGGACGACACCTCAGACCTCATCCGCATCGTGCGGGGGCTCTCCGGCACCGTCGACATGCGCATGGACCTCACGCTGAGATTCGACTACGGCGCGTCGATACCGTGGGTCAGCCGCGTGTCTGAAGTCACAGGGGCCCCCGCCGAAGGCCCGTGCGACATTCCCGATTGCGTTCTGCGTGCCGTGGCGGGGCCAAACATGACGACACTGCGCACCCCCGCTCCCATCCGTGGCGAGAACCTCTCCACCGTGGCGGATTTCACCGTGCGCGAAGGTGAAGCAGTGCCCTTTGTGCTCACGCATTCGCCGTCGCACCTGCCATTGCCGGCATCGATTGATGCGCTTGAAGCCCAGGTCGACATCGAGGCGCGCTGGCGTGCGTGGTCCGGCCGTTGCCACGGTGCAGGCCCATGGACAGAAGCTGTCGAACGCTCGCTCATCACGCTCAAGGCACTGACGTATCACCGCACCGGCGGCGTCGTGGCCGCGCCCACAACGTCGCTACCTGAGCAGCTCGGCGGCGTGCGTAACTGGGATTACCGCTACTGCTGGCTGCGCGACGCCACCCTCACACTGCTCGCGCTCATGAACGCGGGCTACTACAACGAGGCACGCTCATGGCGACAATGGCTCGAACGCGCAATCGCCGGCAGCCCCGCCCAGGTGCAGATCATGTACGGCATTGCCGGCGAACGCCGCCTGGGCGAGTGGACTGTTCCGTGGCTGCCCGGCTACGAGGGTGCGCAGCCCGTGCGCGTGGGCAACGCGGCCGCAATGCAACTCCAGCTCGACGTGTACGGCGAACTGATGGACGCCCTCTTCATCGCCCGCAAAGGCGGCCTGGATGGCGACGAGGCCTCGTGGCGCCTGCAGGTCGCGCTGATGACGCACCTCGAAAGCGTCTGGCAGACGCCCGACGAAGGTATCTGGGAGGTCCGGGGGCCCTCGCGCCATTTCACGCATTCCAAGGTCATGGCATGGGTCGCGTTCGACCGCGCCGTCAAAACCATCGAGCAATTCAACGTGGATGGCCCAGCAGAGCACTGGCGCGCCGTGCGCGACCGCATCCACGCGGAGGTCTGCGCCCACGGCTACAACGCCACGCGCGGCTGCTTCGTGCAGAGTTACGGTGGCGACGAGCTGGACGCCGCGCTCCTGATGCTGCCGCTCGTCGGCTTTCTGCCGGCATCCGACCCGCGCATCCGGGGCACGGTCAAGGCCATCGAAGAAGACCTGCTCGTGGACGGCCTCGTGCGCCGTTACCGCACCGAAGCCGTAACCGATGGTCTGCCGCAGGGCGAAGGCGTATTTCTCGCCTGCAGCTTCTGGTATGTCGACAACCTCGTCATGCAAGGCCGCCACGACGAAGCGCGCGCGCTCTTCACCAAGCTGCTGGCGTTGCGCAACGATGTGGGGCTGCTGGCCGAAGAATACGACCCGCGCGTGAAACGGCTCGTCGGCAACTTCCCGCAAGCGTTTTCGCATATCGCGCTCGTGAATTCAGCGCTGGCGCTATCTGCCGCCGCCGATCACGTCAGCCAACGCACGGGCGACCCGCCGCGCAGCTGACGCCCGGCCGAAGCCGGTAAAATGCCGGCCATGACCGAATCGACCGCATTTAGCCCCATGCCAGACGACGCAACCAGTGCTTCCGACAGCACTCTGCTTGGCCGCCCAGACAGCCCCTGCATCGGCATCTGCTCGACGCTCTTCGACGAGGTCTGCCAAGGCTGCGGGCGCACGCAGCTGGAAGTCAGCAACTGGGTGTTCATGACGGACGAAGAGCGCAACACGGTCTGGACGCGCATCCTTGCCGAAGGCACGGCCCAGGGCTACAACGCCGATGGCAGCCGCAAGTAGGCACCGCGCTTCAGATGCAAAAAACCCGGCCGAAGCCGGGTTTTTTATTGGTGCGGTACGCCCAGCCGATCAGGCCGTCTTCGCAGGATTGAGTTGCATCGCCTTGTACTCCAGGAACTCCTCCAGGCCGTACTTGCCGTTCTCGCGCCCGTGGCCGGACTGCTTGTAGCCACCAAACGGCGCCTGCATGTTGAACGGCCCGCCGTTGATGTTCACTTGGCCAGTGCGGATGCGCCGCGCCACGCGAATCGCCCGCGCCTCGTCGCCCGACCACACCCCGCCGCCAAGGCCGTAAATGCTGTCGTTGGCGATGCGGACGGCCTCTTCCTCGTCGTCGTAGCAGATCACGGTCAGCACGGGGCCGAAGATTTCTTCGCGCGCCACGGTGTCGGTGGTTTTGACGTTGCCGAGCACTGTCGGCTTGACGAAGAAGCCGCTGGACAGGCCTTCCGGCGTGTCCGGTCCACCGGTAATGAGTTCGGCGCCCTCTTCCAGGCCCTTGCGGATGTAGCCGAGCACGCGGTCGCGCTGCACGGCAGAAATGAGCGGCCCGAGGCGCGTGTTTTCCTGCGCCGGATCGCCCGGCACGTAGGCAGCGGCAAACTGCGCGGCCAGCGCCTTCACCTCTTCATACTTCGCGCGCGGCACCAGCATGCGCGTGTGCGCCGAACACGTCTGTCCCGAGTTCAGGAAACAGGCCGACAGCGTACCCTTGACCGCCGATGTCAGGTCCGCATCATCCAGGATCACCGAGGCCGACTTGCCGCCCAACTCCAGCGCCACGCGCTTGACCGACTGCGATGCCAGTTCGGCCACGCGCTTGCCTGCACGCGTCGAGCCCGTGAACGACACCATGTCGACATCCGGATCACTTGCGAGCACCTCGCCCACCACCGGGCCATAGCCGGTGACAAGGTTGAACACGCCCGGCGGCAGACCGGCTTCTTCAATGACCTCCGCCAGCACGAAGGCGTTGAGCGGCGCCACCTCTGACGGCTTGAGCACCACCGTGCACCCCGCGGCCAACGCGGGGGCGACCTTCAGCGTGATCTGGTTGAGCGGGTAGTTCCACGGCGTGATGGCGCCCACCACGCCCACCGGCTCGCGCACCACCAGCGAGTTGCCGACGTGCTCTTCAAATTCGAACGTGCTGAGCAGCTTGGCGAAATTGCCCCAGTTATAGACTGGGCCGCCCACCTGGATGGCGCGCGCCAGCTTGATCGGCATGCCAACTTCGCCGGCAATCAACTGCGCCAGCTCTTCGCTGCGGGCCTGCAGGCCGTCGGCAATTTTCTGGATGTATTCGGCGCGCTTGGCAACGGGCGTGGCAGCCCAGTCATCAAATGCCGCGCGGGCCGCTGCCACGGCGGCTTCTGCATCGGCCGCGCTGCCTTCGGGAATGGTTCCCATCACGGCTTCAGTGGCCGAATGAATCACTTCAATGACGCCCTTGCCCTGCGGCGCCACCCACTTGCCATTGATGAAAAGCTTGTCGCGTTGCTGCATCGTTGGTCGTCTCGCTCTGGTGGATGCGCGATTTGCGCGTTGTGCTATCCGGGTTGCGACTGAGGCCCACGCCGCCCCCGGGCGGTTATGATCGGTCTATTGTAGAGCCAGCAGAGCGCGCGCTGCAGACGCGCCGGCCGAGGGAGACAGCATGACCACCACCATCTACCAGAAGACCGAAAAAGGTCAGGATGAGATCCGCACACGTGCGAATCACCTCGACCAGCGTCACCGCGCGGTCCTTCTGATGATCAACGGCGAAAAAACCTGCGACGACATCCTCGTCCAACTGCAACCTCTGGGCATGACGCAAGCCGTGTTCGATGAACTGGAGAGCGACGGGTATATCCGCACGCACGTGCCCGGAGCCGCCACCGTGAAGGCGGCACCAGCGACAAGCCCTGCCCCGGCAGCAACTTCAAAAGAGCCGGCCGCCGAGGGCTATCAACGCCTCTATCGCTTCTATACCGAAACCATCAGCCGGTATCTCGGCCTGCGCGGTTATCTGCTTGAGATGAAGGTGGAGAAAGCCAGCAACGTCGCGGAACTCGTCGCCCTGCGCGACACGCTCAAGGCCGCCCTCGGCAAAACGCGTGGCGAGCCTGACACCAGCAACGTGATCGCCCAGCTCGATCTGCTGATCGACGAAGCAACAAGCTGACTGCAACGCATTCTGGACTCCATAAAAGGCGGTCGCGTGAACCGCCTTTTTCTTTCGAGCGCCGTTGAATACGAGCGTCCATCTGATATTGAGGTCTCCGCGTCGCGGAATGGGAAAACTTCATTACCATGGCGAATCCCATTCGCGTGCTTCATGGCAAAAGGCTGCCCGTGCCCATCGATATCCGAGCCCTTCGTTACTTCGTCGAAACCGCGCGGCTGCAGAGCTTCACGCAAGCGGCGAGTTCGCTCTCGGTAACACAGTCCACCATCAGCAAGATGGTGCGTCAGCTGGAAAACGAGGTTGGCCAACCGCTGCTGATCCGCGAAGGCAGGCAGGTGCGGCTTACCGACGTGGGCCGTGTCGTGTACGCGCGCGGCCAGGAAACGCTCGGCGTGGTGCACAGGCTGACGCTTGAAGTGGCCGACCTGTCTTCGCTTGGGCGGGGCGAACTCACGGTCGGTATCCCGCCGATGGTGAACCTGTTCTTTTCACCCGTGGTAAGCGCATTTCGGCAGCGTTATCCCAACCTGGCGTTGAACCTGGCCGAGTACGGCGGCAAGACGGTAGAACAGCAGGTGGCCAGCGGTGAACTGGAGGTCGGCGCCACGGTTCTGCCCGGCGACAGCGGCCTCGAACTCGCCACGCGGCAGTTTGCAAAGTATCCGATCTGGGTGGTGGGGCCGCGCAAAGCGAAATGGGCCAAGGGCAAGACGGTCAGCCTCTCGGCACTGTGTGACGAACCGCTGCTGTTGCTGGCTGAGGATTTCTCCCTCACGCGCAAGCTGCGGCAGGCCTTTCTCGAAGCCCGCATCGAGCCGCACATCGCCGCGCAGAGCGGGCACTGGGAATTCCTCGCCTCGATGGCGGCAGCGGGCCTGGGCACGACTTTTTTGCCACAGCCGCTGGTGGCCAACCTTGCCAATCGCGACAAGCTGGCGGTGGCGCGCCTGACCGCTCCCGATATGGAGTGGGCGCTGGCGCACCTGTGGTCGCCGGGCCGCTATCTTTCCCACGCCGCCCGTGCGTGGCTTGCGACGTGCGAGGAAGTGCTGGGCGCCTGAGCAGCTGCGCCCACGCTTCAAGCGCTGAGGGCGGGTTCCCGAAGCTGGCTCTCATCCGTAGAACCTGCCGGAGCCATCGAGCCCTGGTCGCGGAAGCGGACATGCCAGGCCAGCGCCTCTTCCAGCAGGTGCGGGGTATGCCCACCGCGCCGCTGCGCACGCACAACGTAGTCGCGCAGCAGCTCACGGTAGCGAGGGTCCGCGCAGTTGCTGATGATCTGCACGGCACGCTCGCGCGGCGCCAGCCCTCGCAGATCGGCCAGCCCGTGTTCGGTGACGATGATGTCGACGTCGTGCTCCGTGTGATCCACATGCGAGACCATCGGGACGATGCTCGAGATGTCGCCGTCCTTGGCCAATGACTTGGTCACGAAGACCGACAGATGTGCGTTGCGCGCAAAGTCGCCCGAGCCGCCGATGCCGTTCATCATGTGCGTTCCGCCCACGTGCGTTGAATTCACGTTGCCGTAGATGTCGCATTCCAGCGCGGTATTGATAGTGATCAGACCTAGCCGGCGGATCACTTCCGGGTGGTTGCTGATCTCCTGCGGCCGCAGAACCACGCGCGCCTTGTAGCGCTCCAGCTCCGTCAGAAACCGCTTGTAGACCGGGCGCGACAGCGTGATCGACGAAGCCGACGCAAACGCCAGCTTGCCTGAGTCGAGCAGCTCGATGGAACTGTCCTGCAAGACCTCGGAGTACATCTTGAGGTCATGGAACGGCGAGTCGATGAAGCCGTGCAGGACCGCGTTGGAGATCGTCCCGATACCCGCCTGCAGCGGCTGCAGCGTGGGCGAAAGACGGCCCGTGCGCACCTCGCGCCCCAGAAACGCGTTGAGATGCCCGGCGATGGCGTTGGTCTCGGCATCCGGCGGCAACACGTTAGACGGGCTGTCATCCTGCCCCGTAATGACGATGGCAGCGATCTTGCGCGGATCGATCGGGATGGCCGGCACGCCGATGCGCTGCTCCGCCGCAATGAGCGGAATCGGCTGGCGATAGGGCCGCTGAACCGGGAAGAAGATATCGTGCAGCCCTTCCAGATTCGCGGGCATGTTCAGGTTGATCTCGACAATCACCTGTTTCGCCAGCACGGCAAAACTTGCGGAATTGCCCACCGACGTGGTCGGCACGATGCCGCCGTTCTCGGTGATGGCCGTGGCTTCGACAACCGCCACATCCAGCGGCGCAATCTGCCGCGAACGCAGCTGCTCGACGGTCTCCGACAGGTGCTGATCAATGAACATGACCTCGCCTGCGTTGATCTTGCGCCGCAGCGTGGCATCGGCCTGGAATGGCAGGCGACGGGCAATCACATCGGCTTCGGCCAACACCTTGTCGATGTCGTTGCCCAGCGAAGCGCCGGTCATGAGGGTAATGCGCAGCGGCTCGTGCGCAGCACGCCGGGCCAGGGCAAACGGCACGGCCTTGCAGTCGCCCGCCCGGGTGAAACCGCTCATGCCGACCGTCATGCCATCGCGGATCAGGGCCGCGGCTTCGTCCGCGGACACCACTTTGTCCAGCAGGGATTGCAACCGAATGCGGCCGCCAATATCAGAGGTCATTTCGTCTCCTGGGTACTTCGCCGGGCCTGCGTTTGGCGCTTCTTGGTGTGATGCGCGACGCCTCGTCCACAGGTCTCGGCCTATTCACTGTGATATGCAGCCCCAGTGTAGCGACGGCAATGAATTCCAATGGCGATAAAAAATCATGGAATCAAGTCGGTTTTTTCATAGATAACTGCCTTCAGTGGCACGCGCTTGCCGCTTGGGCGAATACCCAAAACAAAGGGCCGCACATTGGCGGCCCCTTGGTCACGGCAGAGAATCGGTGCTCAGACTTCGACGCCCTGGCTCTGCAGGTATTCGTCGTAGGTACCGAGGTAATCGGTCAGCGTGCCGTTCGGGCGCACTTCGATCACGCGCGTGGCCAGGGCGCTGATCAACTCGCGGTCGTGCGACACGAAGATCAACGTGCCTTCGTACTTGTCCAGCGCGATCTGCAACGACTCAATGGATTCCATGTCCATGTGGTTGGTCGGCTCGTCGAGTGCCAGAACGTTGTGACGGCCCAGCATCAGCTTGCCCCAGATCATGCGGCCCTTCTCGCCACCGGAAAGCACCTTCACGCTCTTCTTGATGTCGTCGGCTGAGAACAGCAGGCGGCCCATCGTGCCGCGCAGCGATTGGTCATCGTCGCCGGCCTGCGTCCACTGGCTCATCCAGTCCATCAGGTCGCGGTCTTCCGGGAATTCTTCGTAGGTGTCCTGCGGCATGTAGCCGACATTGGCGTTCTCGGCCCACTTGATGGCGCCACCGTCGACCTCGATGCCGCGCTGTACGCCGGTCTTCACGGCGCCGTTCAGCAGGCAGCGCAGCAGCGTGGTCTTGCCCGCGCCGTTCTCACCAATGATGGCAATCCGCTCGCCCGCGCGCACGGCCATGGTCAGGCCATCGAAAATCTTGCGGTCGTACGTCTTGCGTGCGTTCTCCGCTTCCACCGCCAGGTTGTGCAGCTTCTTCTCCATCTCGAAACGGACGAAGGGGTTCTGGCGCGACGACGGCTTGATGTCTTCCACCTTGATCTTGTCGATCATCTTCAGGCGCGACGTAGCCTGACGGGCCTTGGACTTGTTGGCCGAGAAGCGGCGCACGAAGTCCTGCAGGTCGGAGATACGCTCCTTGGCCCGTGCGTTGGCGGCCTGCAGGCGTTCGCGCGCCTGCATGGAGGCTTCCATGTAATCGTCGTAATTGCCCGGGTAGACCTTCAGCGTGCCGTAGTCGATGTCGGCGACGTGCGTGCAGACCTGGTTCAGGAAGTGACGATCGTGGGAGATGATGATCATCGTCGAGTTCCGCTGGTTCAGCATGTCC
>Ga0157370_10000364_pt1 | contig 57195 bp, 41 predicted proteins | sample C35metaG_FD_113463 | JGI IMG/M metagenome (GOLD analysis project Ga0157370, IMG submission 113463) | Corn rhizosphere microbial communities from Kellogg Biological Station, Michigan, USA - C3-5 metaG | ecosystem: Host-associated > Plants > Roots > Rhizosphere > Soil | place: USA: Michigan...
AGCATCTGGAGCGCGGTCAACATTCGCCGAGTCGCCGAGCTCATGGCCGCGGGACGCATGACCGAGGCCGGCCATGCCGCCTTTGCCAGGCGCGACGAGAAGCGATCAGCGATCTACGCGTACGAGCGTGCCGCGGCCACGCTCGACGCCGAGTCGGCGGCGCTCTTCAAGGCCGAGAAAAAGGCCTGGGCGTTTTATCGCGCCCAGGCCCCATGGTATCAGCGCACGTCGACGTACTGGGTCATGAGCGCCAAGCGACCGGAAACACGCATGCGCCGCTTGGCGACGCTCATTCACCATTCACGAAACGGCGAGCGCCTTCCGCAGCTCACTCCACCCCGAAAGTCGTCCTGACCCGCTACGGCGTCGCGCGCCCGCCCGGCGCAGGCTTCGGCCCAAGCTCGTACTCCTTGGGCGGATCGACGCCGAGCAGGTTCTTGACGAAGTAGTCCCAGCGCCGGCGAGTCATGTAGTTCGACTCGTTGCCATACCCGTGCGGCTGGTTGGGCAGCATGAGCAAATCGAAATCCTTGTTGGCCTTGATCAGGGCGTCGACCACGAGGAGCGTGTTGGTCGGCGGCACGTTGTTGTCCATCGTGCCGTGGGCGAGCAGCAGCTTGCCTTTGAGGTTCTTGGCAAGATTCTGGTTTGCCTGGTCATCGTAGTTCGAGTGGCCGCCGGGGGTTCGCTGCTCCAGGCCCTGGTATCGCTCACCCCAGTCGTCCTCATACACGCGATTGTCGTGATTGCCAGACTCCGAGATGCCGACCTTGAAGAAGTCCGGATAGCGGAACATCGCGTCGGCAGTGGCGAACCCGCCGCCGGAGTGGCCGTAAATGGCGGCGCGATCGACATCGATCCACGGGAAGCGTTTCGCCAATTCCTTCATTCCGGCGATCTGATCGGGTAAGGTATTGTCGCCCATGTTGGCGTAGTAGAAGTCGTGAAACGCCTTCGACCGCCAGGGTGTTCCCATACCGTCGATCTCGACGACGACGAAGCCCAGCTCCGCGAGCGCCTGGGCGTCGCCCCGCGCCGGAGAGAACGAGCGACCGCCCACCGATCCGGTCTGCGGTCCCGGATAGATGTGGTTGATGATTGGATACTTCTTCGTCGAGTCGAGGCTCGTCGGCAGGTACATGAGGCCGTACAGGTCGGTCTTGCCGTCGCGGGCTTTGACGGTGATCGGCACGGGCGGCTTCCACCCCGTGGCGAGGAGTCGGGACACGTCGGCCTTTTCCAACGGCATCACCAGCTTGCCGGTCGCGTCGCGCAAGACGGCCACCGGCGGGACGTTTGGACGAGAGTACGAATCGACGAAGAAGCGGCCGGACGGGGAGAGGGAGACGTCGTGGTCGGCGCCTTCCGGCGTGAGCAGCGTCAGCCTCTTTCCGTCCATTCCAATTTTGTAAAAATGCCGGAGGTACGGGTCGCGTCCCGGCTCCTTGCCGACGCCCTGGAAATACAACGTGCGGCTCTTCTCGTCGATCCGGAGCAACTGCGTGACGTTGCCGTCGCCTGTCGTGATCTGATGCTCGAGCTTTCCCGTGGTGAGGTCGTAGAGGTAGAGCTGTCCCCAGTTGTCGCGCTCCGAGAACCAGATGACTTCGTTCGACGCGGGGAGGACGTGCCAGTTCACACGGCCATTCCCGGACTCGAACTGCGTGGCCACGGTTTCGTCGAGCACGTCGCGGACGGCGCCGCTGGAGGCGTCCGCGATGCGCAACACCTCATGCTTGTGGTCGCGCGACGTCGAGACAAAGGCGAGGTGTGAGCCGTCTGGATACCACTCGACGTCGGCCCATTCGCCGCCGCGACAGGCGACGTGATCGCACAGCGTGGAGCGATGCTGGTCGGGCGGCATCTGCAGGCGGATCGTGCGCGGCGCGTCGCCGCTCAGGTCGATGATGACGCGCTGGATGGTCGGGATGACGCTGTCGCCGGGCAGGGGATACTTCCACGCGCGCAGCTCCGGATGGCCCACGCGCGTGTCGACGAGATACATCTCGCCAACGTTGCGCTGGTCCTGCTGAAACGTGGCGATCTTCTTCGAGTCGGGCGACCAGACGAGGATGGCGCGATCGCTGCTCGTCCACCCGGCGTTGTCGGTGGCGTACCCAAAGTCCTTGATGCCGTCGTGGGTCAGTTGCGTCTCGCGGTTCGTGGCAACGTCGCGCATCCACAAATTCCAATCGCGGATGAACGCCGCGCGCTTGCCGTCGGGCGATATCGCTTCCGGGGCGCGGTCCGTTCCGCCGCGCCCGCCACGGGTACCCGCGCGTCCTGCACGACCACCGCGTCCTCCGGCGCGTTCGTCGACGGCCGCGCCGCACTTCGACGTCTCGACGTTGCAGGTCACGGTGCGACGGCCGATGGTCACGCTGATCGTGCGGCCATCGGGCAGGAACTCGAACTGCGTGCTCGTCTGGCGCACGGCGTCCGGCGTCGACTGTGTGGCCGACGCGATCGCCCCGGCCAGCGCCGGTTCGGCGAGCAGGTTCGTCCGCGTCTTCCGGCCGGGATCGACGACGATGAGCTCGACGCCGTTCGGCGTGACGTTTCGATACCAGAACCGCTCGTCGGGGAGCCAGCCGGGCCGCACGGTGTTCTCGAACACGAGGGGCGTCGTGTTGTATGTCATGAACCGCTCGGCGCGCGCGTAGTCGGCGCTGGTGATGGCGCGGCCCTGGGCCAGCGCCGGTGCGGCGGCGGCCACGATTGTGGCGGCGGCGAGTTGAAATCGCATGTTCATATTCATAGACGTAGATTCAGAATCAGTGTGGCGCGACCGGCGTGCGCGCGATGATCTGCACACCGGTCGTCAGATTCGCGAATAGCACCAGCTCCGTCGTGGTCGCGGACAAGACTCCGGCATCGATCAACGCCTTGCGATCGAAGTGCAGCCCGAGACGCTTGCCGGCTTGCAGGTCGGCGAGGAATCGTCCACCCCGGCGCGTCACGCCCACGCTGCCAATGCGCACCGACGACACGTCGATCAACGAGACGTCGACGTTGGCATCGGAGACGAGTGTGATCGTGACGTCGCCATTCCCTTCGTCGTTCAGGTTGACCGCGTCGGGTGCGCCCTCGGCGGCGACGACTCGCCGGCCGACGTTCAGGGTCACTGCGTGCGACCCGGTGGCGCCGTCCTTGTCGGTGACCGACAGCGTGACGGTGTAGGTGCCGGCGGTGAGATACGTCTCGGTGCCAGTGATGCTCGCTCCGGATGTGCTCAGCGTGCCTGGCACGGTCGCGCCGTTGCCCCAGTCGAGGAGCGAGTGCCACGGCGCGTCCGAGCCGGGGTCGGTGAAGCTTCCACTCACGCCGACCGAGCCGCCTGAGAGAATCGAGAGCGACGTGGTACCGGCCAACGAGACGGTCGGCGCGACGTTGGCGATCGTGACGGCGTGCTGCACCGATTTCTCCCAACCGAACGCGTCGCTGACGACGAGCGTCGCCGTGTATGTCGCATTGTCGGCGAAGGACTTCGTCGCAATCTTGTCCGACGCCTGCGTTCCGTCGCTGAAATGCCAGGCATACGTCAACGCCTCGGTGCGTCCGAGATCGGTGCGCCCCAGGTCGGGATCCGTACTTCCCGATGCGTCGAAGGTGAGAGCCGTGCCCTCCTCGAGCGTTCCCGTCACCGCGAATTGCGCGAGCGGCGGACGATCGCCTGCCTCGAGCGCGGTCTGAAACGCGATCGGGATCAGCGAGAGCAGGTCGAATCCGGTCGCGGTCTCGATCTTGTCCACGGTCGTCAGGTACTTCTGCCAGGGATCATTCCGTACGCCGGCGACGTTCGGCATGTTGACGGCGAGCACCGTCAGGCCCGACACGTCGTCCCACGTCTGGACGCCGCCGTGAGTGAACGGCACGCCGCCGTTGCGCGGGCCGATCAGCGCAACCTTCCACGTGCTGTCCGGTATCGCAACCTTGCCCTCGTTCTTGAGGAAGGTGAGGCCGTGCGACGTGCTGAACAGCGGGCCGGTGATGATGTACACGGCCCGGCCGCCCTTCGTGGCCGAATCGCCGAGGGCGTTCTCGAACTGCGCCCAAACGCCCTGATTCAGATCGGCCATCTGGGGAACGATGTTCGTGAGGAAGAACGTCGTCGCATTGTCGACGTTCGCCGCGGTGCGGTCGGCCGACCGAGCCATATGCCCGCGATCGAAGCCGCCGTTCGTATAATCTGACGTCAGGATCTGCTTGTTCGACGGCAACAGCCCATCGGCGGTGAAGCAGTTGCATCTGTCCTGGCCGGAGACGATCTGCCGCGCGTCGAGCTCGTACGAGACCCAGTTCGGTGTGCCGCGCGATTCGTTGTACGAGATCGTGTATTGCGGCCGCACGATGAGGAAATCATTCGGGTTCGAAGATGCGGCCGGTGTCGGGTCGCCGAACTCGTCGTTCTTGGCGTAGATCGACATCGGCGCCGAGACCGGCGTCTCGATGGAGATGACGTGCGTGATGAACGTGTCCGGTGGCGTGGCGCCGTCGACCGGCGTGGCGATGATGCGGAACCCTGGTTGGGTCTTGCCGTCGGCTGGAGCGGCGACCCCGGTCACGATGCCGGTGTTCTGGACGGTGGCGATCGTGGCGATCTGTGGATCGACGGCCTCGAACGTGAAGTTGGCGGGGATGATCGTTCCGTTTTGCGCGGTGCGCGCCGTGGCGAACATCTGCGTCTGGAATCCGGGCGGGAAGCTCGTGGATGAGCTGCTGACGTCGATCCACTTGATCGCCAGCGCGGCGACCGTGACCTGAATCGTCCCGGATTTCGTGATGCCGTTGTCGACGGCGGTCGCGGTGATGGTGACGGGATTCGCGTTCACGGCGACGCCAGTGACCTTGCCGGTCGCATCGACCGTCGCGATCGACGGATCGTTGGACGACCAGCCGATCGTTGCCGTCGACACGGTCTGATTGTTGGCGTCCTGCGGTGTCGCGCTGAGCTGAATGACTGCGCCCGGCGTGACGGTTGTCGCGCCGGCCACGAGGACGTGATCGAGTGGACCGACGGGCAACGCGCCCGGGCAGACGTGCTTGGGGCTGGCACTGTTGCGCGGAGCCGGGGCGCCTGTCGCGAAATCGACCGACAGATCACCAGTGTACGCGCATCCCTGGTCGCCACGGAGCGCCGCCGTCGTGTTGGTCAATGTCGCGGTCGTTTGGAAGCCGCAATTGCTCGCCGTCGTGCCGAAGCTGACTTGATCGACGAAACCCGCGGGGCACGCGCCGGTCAGCGCGGTCGTGGACGCGACCACGGAAACCTTGCCGGCTCCGGCGGCCATTGCGATCGTTCCGCTGGCGTCTGGTGTGGGCAGCGCCGTCGTGCCGCCCGAACCCTGCGACTCCTGCACGAGATAGTACCCGCCGGCCGGAATCGAACCCGACAGGCTGGTGACTTGCCAGGACGTACCCGCTGCCGAGGCGTACTGCACACTCCACCCGGCGACCGAGACAGCCTGACTGCCGGGATTGAACAGCTCGACGAAGTCGTTCTTGAGGGTGGCTCCGGAGTTGCCGCCGCCACCGTAGATCTGGCTGATCACGATCGAGGGCGTCGAGGCCACGGCAGTGAATTGCGCAGAACGTGGCGACAGCGTCGAGGATAACGACGGTGATGTCGGTCTCTCCGTACATGAAAGGATACTCGTTCCCAACAACAGGCTGATCCCGAAGCGGGCTGCGCGGAGTCGCATGTGCGTCGTTTTCCTCTTAGATATTCTTGATATTCCACATTCGCCGGGTCATTCCTTCGGATTGGCGGCGATCGGAAGTATTCGGAAGGGCTGAACTTACACGCGGACGAGAGGCCGACAATGACCCGTCGCAACGGAGACGCTGCGGCCGGGTAACAATCCATTATGCCAAGACTACTGCTCCGCGTTGTCGCGGCCGCGTTCGTCGTCGCGCCGGTTGCCGCACAAGCACCCCGAAAGCCGGCCGCCGCGCCCCCGTCGACGGCACCGCTTCCGGTCGACCCGAAGGTCCGCATCGGCACATTGCCGAACGGTATCCGTTACTACATTCGCCAGAACCCGAAGCCGGAGAAGCGCGCCGAGCTACGGCTCGTGGTCAATGCCGGCTCGATTCTCGAGAACAACGACCAGCTCGGGTTGGCGCATTTCGTCGAGCACACCGCGTTCAACGGCACGACGCATTTCGCGAAGAACGATCTCGTGAAATACCTGCAGTCGATCGGGGTTCGCTTCGGCGCTGATCTCAACGCCTACACCGGGTTCGACGAGACCGTTTACATCCTGCCGATTCCAACCGATACGGCCCGCATCGTCGACCAGGCGTTCACGATTCTCGAGGACTGGGCGCATGGCCAACTGTTCGATTCGGCCGAGGTCGTCAACGAGCGCGGCGTCGTCCGCGAGGAGTGGCGATTGGGCAAGGGCGCCGGTGACCGCATGCTCCATCAGTGGCTGCCGATCGCGCTCAAGGGATCGCGGTACGCGGACCGGCTGCCGATCGGAAACGAGGCCAGCATCATGTCGGCGACTCCGGCGCGGCTTCGCGGCTTCTATAAGACATGGTATCGGCCCGATCTTCAGGCCGTGATCGCGGTCGGCGATTTCAAGCCGGCCGAGATCGAAGCGGAGATCAAGAAGCACTTTGCGGGCATCCCAAAGCCGGTGAATCCGACGCCGCGCCCAATCGCGACGGTCCCGGGAAACAAGGAACCCTTGATCGCCGTCGCGTCGGACAAGGAAGCAACGGGCTCGGACATCGAGCTCGTCTTCAAGCTGCCGGCGGAGAAGACGAAGACAGTTGGCGACTATCGCCGCGACCTGATGGAACGACTCTACCTCGGCATGCTCAACTCGCGGCTCGAGGAGATCGCCCAGAAACCGGACGCGCCGTTCCTCGCGGCGGACGCCTCGAAGGGCAGCTTCATTGGACGAAACACCGACGCGTTCACCCTGAGTGCCAACGTGAAGGACGGCGCGATCGAGCGCGGGCTCGAGGCGATCCTGACCGAAGCGAAGCGCGTCGATCAGTTCGGATTTCTGCAGTCCGAGCTCGACCGGCAGAAGCAGAGCCTGATCCGCGGCTACGAACGCGCGTTCGACGAACGCGACAAGACGCAATCCGGCGCGTTCGTGCAGGAGTACATCAACAACTATCTCGACGCCGAGCCCATCCCTGGAATCGAGTACGAGTACAAGCTGGTGAACGAGCTCGTGCCGACGATCACGCTGACGGACGTCAACAAGCTCGCGAGCAACTGGATCACAGACGAGAACCGCGTCATCATCGCCGAGTCGCCGCAGAAGGACAGCGTGAAGATCCCGACGCGCGCGGCGCTGCTCGCGGTGTTCGAGAGTGCGGCCAAGGCGCCGGTAACGGCGTACACGGAGAACCTGTCGGGCGAGGCGCTGCTGGATCGCCCGCCGCTGCCGGGCAAGATCGTGTCGGCTCGGCCGATTCCGAGCGTCAACATGTTCGAATGGAAGTTGTCCAACGGCGTGCGCGTACTGGTGAAACCGACAGACTTCAAAGCCGACGAGGTGCTCGTCGGCGCGTATAGTCCGGGGGGAACGTCACTGTCGCCGGACAGCGACTACATGTCGGCCGATCTTGCGTCGCAAATCGCGTCGTTGAGCGGCGTCGGGAAGTTCAATCGGACCGACCTGCAAAAGAAGCTGGCCGGCAAGGTCGCGTCGGCGAACGCGACCATCGGCGAGACGAGCGAAGGCCTGAACGGCCGTGCATCGCCCAAGGATCTCGAGACGTTGTTCCAGCTCATCTATCTCGACTTCACCGCGCCGCGACTCGACACGGCGGCGTTCGAGGCATTCAAGAATCAGGTTGCGCCATTCCTGGCCAATCGCGGATCCGATCCGGACCAGGTGTTCAGCGATACGGTTTCGTGGACCATGTCCCAACACGCGTATCGCAGCCGTCCGATCACGGCCGCCACCTTCGCCGAGGTGAACCCGGAGAAGGCGCTCGCGTTCTACAAGAATCGATTCGCCGACGCGAGCGACTTTACTTTCGTGTTCGTCGGCAATGTCGATTCGACGACGCTCAAGCCGCTGGTCGAGAAGTATCTGGCATCGCTGCCGTCGCTCGGTCGCACGGAGACGTTCCGCGACAACGGGGGAGCGCCGCCAAAGGGGATCGTCGAAAAAGTGGTGCACAAGGGCGTCGAGCCCAAAGCGAACACGATCATCGAATTCACCGGCGCCTGCCTGAATGCCCCGGAGACGCGGTTTGCGATCCGTGCGCTCGTCGAGCTGTTCCAGATCAAGCTCACCGAAACGCTGCGCGAGCAGCTCGGCGGCACCTACAGTCCGAGCGTCGGCGGCGGCTGCAGTCGCGTCCCACGACAGGAGTATTCAATCCAGGTCCAATTCAACTCGTCGCCGGACAACGTGGAGAAACTGACCAAAAGCGCGTTCGCGTTGATCGATTCGCTCAAGGCGCAGGCGCCATCGCAGGCCGACGTCGACAAGGTGAAAGAGGAATTCCTTCGCGCGCAGGAAGTGAACCTCAAGCAGAACGCCTACTGGCTCGGGAACATCATGGGGCGCGAGCAGGCTGGTGAGGACGTCGGAGGTCTCGTGGGACCATATGAGCAGATGATCAAGAATCTGACCCCGGCCCAGATCCAGGAAGCGGCGAAGACGTACCTCAACACGTCGAACTACGCGCGGTTCGTGCTGCTGCCGGAGGCCGGAAAGACGACGCCGGACGGCGGTCCTCGATGAGGATGAGACGACGGCTCGGTGCGTGAGTGCTCGTCGCCGGTGCGATGTCACCGGCGATAGTTGACGTCGAGCGCGTCGAGTCGCGCGAGATGCGCCGGGAGCCGCGCCTTGAAGTCGGCGAAGTCGCGGCGCTCGCGCGAAGTCCATAACACCTCGGACAGCGCGCTCATGCGCGGGAACGCCATGTATTCGACGTTCTTGGGTCCCTCGATGTATTCCGTCCACACCTGTCCCTGCGCGCCGAGGATGTGCGAAGCGAACTGCGGCTCGAGCTCGGCAGGCACCGGCTCGAACGAGTACACGGTATCGATGGGCAGGAAGCCGCCGATGGCGAGCGGCTCGGAATCTTTGTTCGCCGATTGGTAATGATCGAAATAGGTGTGGCTGCCTGGCGCCATCACGACGTCGTGACCGGCACGCGCCGCGGCGATGCCGCCCGCGTTCCCCGCCACGACATGACGACCGCGTTCGGCGCGAGTCCGCCCTCGAGGATCTCGTCCCAGCCCACGAGCCGCCGGCCATGCGCGGTGAGGAATGAATCCATCTGCTTGATGAACCAGCTCTGGAGCCCGTTCTCGTCCGCGAGGCCCAACTCGCGAATGCGGTCCTGGGCGCGCGGGCTCTCCTTCCACTGCGGCTTGATTGCCTCGTCGCCGCCCACGTGGATGTACGGACCCGGAAAAAGCGCCATCACTTCGGCGAGCACATCTTGCATGAAGGCGATCGTCGTGTCCGACGGATTGAGGATGTACGGACTCACGCCCCATGTCGTTCGCGGCTCGATGCTGTCGCCGAGATTTCCAAGGCTCGGGTATGCGGCGATCGCGGCCTGGGAATGGCCGGGCATCTCGATCTCGGGGACGACGGTAACGAATCGCTCGCCGGCGTACGCCACGATCTCACGCACGTCGTCCTGCGTATAGAAGCCGCCGTGCCGTTTGGCGTCATAGACGTTCGCGGCTGAGTCGCGCTGCGGCCGACCGACGAGCGTCCGCTCGCGCCACGCGCCGATCTCGGTGAGTCGTGGATACTTCTTGATCTCGATGCGCCAGCCCTGGTCGTCGGTGAGATGCCAGTGAAAGACGTTCATCTTATGAAGCGCCAGGAGGTCGATGTACTTCTTCACGAACTCCTTGGGCATGAAATGGCGGGAGACGTCCAGATGCGCGCCGCGCCATGGGAATCGCGGCCGGTCTTCGATGCTGAGGGCAGGAATCGTCCACGCGGCGCCGGTGACGACGGCCGATCGGAAAATCGCCGGCGGAAGCAGCTCGCGAATCGTTTGCGTCGCATAGAAGGCGCCGGCCGGAGCCGACGACGTGATGGTCACGACGGCGGAGCGAACGTCGAGGCGGTAGCCCTCTGGTCCGAGTGCCGTGTCTCGCGACGACGCGCGCCGGAACACGATACGCTTCCCGGAAGTCGATGCACCGAGGCGAACCGGCAGGTCGAAGCCTGTCGCGACCGCGAGGCCGCGCGCAAAACGACGGGCCACAGCCGAGTCGGCTTTGTCGGACCAGATCGCAGTCCGCGGGGTGAGGACGAACGCGCCGCAGTGGAGCGCCACCGATTGAGGCCGCGGGATCACGGCGACGCTATCGCTGCTCTGCGCGGCTGACCGCGTCGAGAGCATGGTAAGTGCGGCAAGAGCGAGTTGAGCGACGAATCGCATTACCGAGTCAGGAGCCGGGTGGGCGGAAAGGCGAGAACATACGCGCACGTCGTCGAATTGCCCAGGCGGTCCGTGGGCGTCATGTTCCGGTATGCGACTCCTGATCATTCGCCACGCCATCGCCGAAGACAAAGAGGTTTGGGCGCGCACTGGTCACAACGACGACGAGCGGCCGCTGACCGAGGAAGGCCGGCGCAAGATGGGGCTTGGCGCGAAAGGGATTCAGCGTGCGATCGACGCGGTCGATCTGCTTGCGTCGAGCCCACTGGTGCGCGCGCGGCAGACGGCGCAGATCGTCGCCGACGCGTTCAAGGTCAATCGGATCGAGACGACGAAAGCGCTGCTCCCCGACGCGCCGCTGCCTGATTTTGTCGCGTGGCTGGAGCGCCACGCAGACATGCAGATGGTAGCCGCGGTGGGACACGAGCCACACCTCGGCATGCTCGCGACGTGGCTGATGACGGACATCGAGGATTCGCGCGTCGATCTGAAAAAGGGCGCGGCCTGTCTGCTCGAGTTCGACGGCAAGCCTGAGTCGGGCGGCGCGCGGCTATGCTGGGCGATTGCGCCAGCGCAGCTCCGCGCCATCGGCGGGGCGTGACGGCAAACGCGCCGACGCGTCCGATCGGTTGCCACCGATCCGCCCGCGAACCATACTACGCGCTGACTCATCTTGCGTTGGCGACATGGACCAGGACCGCCGCAGTTTTCTCAGCACACTGGGCGTCGCGACGATCGGGCTCGCGACGAGCCGGTCAGCGCTCGCCGGATTCGCCCCTCGGCCTTGGAGGAGCGCGAAGCTGTCCCGCATCGGCATCGAGCTGTACACGCTCCGCCGCGAAGCGGCCGCCGATCTCGCGGGCACGCTCGCGCGCGTCGCCAGGATCGGCTACAAGGAGGTCGAGTTCGCCGGATACCACAACCACGCGGCGACCGACGTTCGCGACCTGCTGAAGCAGAACGGGCTCACCTCGCCCGCCGCGCACATTGCGATCGACGCGATTCAGAAAGCGCCTGACACGACCTTCGGGGACGCGCGGACGATCGGCCATGAATGGATCGTCGTGCCATCGCTTCCCGCGGGGAAACGCCAGACGCTCGACGACTGGAAGCGCGTTGCCGACCTGTTCAACGCCACGGCGACGCAGGTGAAGGCGGCGGGCTTTCGCTTCGGGTTTCACAATCACAACGACGTCTTCAGGAAGGTCGGGGACGCGACGCCGATCGACGTGCTGATGAAGGAGACCGACCCGTCGCTCGTGTCCTACGAGATGGATGTCTATTGGGTGGTCAATGGCGGCGGCGATCCGGTCGACTTGCTGACGCGCTATCCAGGTCGGTTCCGGCTGATGCACCTCAAGGACAGCATGGGCCCTCCCGACCACAAGATGGCCGATGTCGGCAGCGGTACGATCGACTTCAAGGCCGTCCTCGCGCGCTCCACGGGTGTCGAGCACTACTTCGTCGAGCACGACAACCCGCCCGACGCGTTTGCCGACGTGGCGGCGAGTTATTCGTACCTGTCGAAGTTGGAGTATTGAACGCACCCAGCATTTACCACCAGCACCCACGAATGCAACGCCCAACATACGACGTCGCGATCATCGGCTCGGGAGCGGGCGGCGGGATGGCCGCCTATGCTCTCACGAAAGCCGGTGCGCGCGTAGTGATGCTCGAGGCCGGCCCGAGGTGGTTCGCCTCTCATGATTCGAAGATGCTCACGCCCGCCTATGCGACCCCCCACCGCGGCGCGTCGATTCACGGGCGGCCCTTCGGCGAGTTCGACGCCTGCGACGGCGGCTGGGAGATCGACGGCGAGCCGTACACCCGCGCGCCAGGCACGCAGTTCAGTTGGTGGCGCGCCCGCATGCTTGGCGGCCGCACCAATCACTGGGGCCGGATCTCGCTTCGCTTCGGGCCCGACGACTTCCGCGGCAAGAGCATCGACGGCCTTGGCGAAGACTGGCCGATCGGGTACGACGACGTGAAGCCGTACTACGACGACATCGACCGATTCATCGGGCTGTACGGAAGCAACGAAGGACTGCGCAACCATCCGGACGGCATCTTCATGCCGCCGCCCAAGCCGCGCTGTCACGAGCTGCTCGTCAAAAAGGCGTCGGACAAGCTGGGCATCACGTGCATTCCGGCGCGGCTCTCGATCATCACGAAACCGCTCAATGGGCGGCAGGCTTGCCATTACTGCGGCCAGTGCAACCGCGGCTGCTCGGTCAAAGCGAACTTCTCGAGTCCCGACGTGCTCATCGCGCCGGCGCTGGCGACGAGGAATCTCACCCTCATCACCAACGCGATGGCGCGCGAGGTGACGGTCGGACCGGACGGCCTCGCGACGGGCGTCTCCTACATCGACAAGAACACCGGCGCCGACGAGCATGTGCGCGCGCGGATCGTCGTGCTGTCGGCGAGCGCCTGCGAAACGGCGCGGCTGTTACTGAACTCTAAATCATCGCAGTTCCCGAACGGGCTGGCCAACTCGAGCGGCACGGTCGGAAAGTATTTGACCGACACTACGGGCACGGGCGTGTCGGGGTTCATCCCGTCGATGGTCGACCACATTCCGCACAACCACGACGGCGTGGGCGGCATGCACGTGTACATGCCCTGGTGGCTCGACAACAAGAAGCTCGATTTCCCGCGCGGCTACCACATCGAGGTGTATGGCGGGCCGGGCCAGCCGTCGGCGGGATTCGGCGGGGGCATTCAGCGCTACAACGGCGGCGGGTACGGCACGCAGCTCAAGGCCGATTACCGGAAATACTACGGCGCGACGATCGGCTTCGACGGCCGCGGCGAGATGATCCCCAACGAGGACTCGTACTGCGAGCTGGACCCGACGACGGTCGACAAGTTCGGCATTCCCGTGCTGCGCTTCCATTGGAAGTTCGCCGACTACGAGTACAATCAGGCCAAGCACATGCAGGAGACGTTTCGCGCGCTGCTCACCGAGATGGGCGCCACGATCTTCTCGCATATGCCGACGCGCGAACAGAACTACAACCTCGCCGCGGGCGGCACGATCATCCACGAGCTGGGCGGCGCGCGGATGGGCAATGATCCAAAGACCTCGGTGGTCAACGCGAACTGCCAGGCGCACGACGTGAAGAATCTGTTCGTCGCCGACGGCAGTCCCTTCGTTTCCCAGGCAGACAAGAATCCGACGTGGACCATCCTCGCGCTGTCGTGGCGCACGAGCGACTACATCACGCAGCAGCGGAAGGCAGGGTCGATATGAGCGACGCCGACGAGAAACCTGTGGACGCCGGACAGCCGGCATCGCCGATCATGTCGCGGCGCCGAGCGCTTCAGGTGCTCGGCGCGGTGCCGGTTGCGGCGGCGATCGGGCAGCAGCCGGTGACCCCCCAGAAGCCGCTGACACCCGCCGTCACTTCGCAGGTCCCGAGCACACCCGGACAGACGCCCGGCGCTCCGGCCGGGCCGCGATTCTTCAATCGTCACGAGTGGAAGACCGTCGCGCTGCTCGCCGACTACGTCATTCCGCGAGACGCGCGTTCCGGCAGTGCGACGGACGCGAAGGTCCCCGAGTACATCGACTATCTGCTCTCCGAGAAGGACGCGAACGTCAACACGCAAATCGCCATGCACGGCGGTCTCGCCTGGCTCGACACCGAGTCGCGAAAGCGCTTCGGCAAGACCTTCGTGGCCGCGGCCGACGCGCAACGACGCGAGATTCTCGACGACATCGCGTACCCAGCCAAGGCAAGGCCGGAAATGCGGTACGGCGTCACCTTCTTCAATCGGTTCCGCGACATGACCGCGTCCGGGTTCTTCTCGAGCGCCATGGGATGGAAGGACGTGCAGTACGAAGGCAACGTGTTCAATCCCGGATACGACGGCTGTCCGCCCGCCGCCCTCGAGAAGCTGGGCGTGAGCTACGATCTCATGCAGACCCGAGTGAGCCCACAGGAGAAATGAACGGCAACGGCACACCTCCGGCCGGGCGACGTCTCGGCGTCGGCTTCATCGGCAGCGGGTTCAACGCCCGCTTTCACATGCAAGGATTCCGCGGGGTACGCGACGCCGACGTGCTCGGAGTCTGGAGTCCCAACAAGAAGAACGCGGCGTCGGCGGCGCAGCTCGCGCGCACGCTCGACGTGGGTGCGGCGAAAGCGTATTCGTCGATTGGCGCCATGGTCGCCGATCCGGCGATCGACGCGATCTGGCTGACGGGGCCCAACCACGCGCGTGTCGAGAACGTCGAGGAGATCGTCGACGCGATCGAGCGCGGCACGGGCACGCTCGCGGGAATTGCCTGCGAGAAGCCGCTCGCGCGCAACGTCGCCGAGGCGAAGCGCGTCATCGCGCTGGTGGAACGGGTGGGTCTCGCGCACGGGTATCTCGAGAATCAGGTGTTCGCGCCGCAGGTCGAGACCGGGCGCGAGTTGCTGTGGGCGCGCGGCGCGGCGACGACGGGCCGCCCCTATCTGGCCCGCGCCGCGGAGGAGCACAGCGGGCCGCACATGCCGTGGTTCTGGCGCGGTGAGCTGCAGGGCGGCGGCGTGCTGAACGACATGATGTGTCACTCGGCGCTCGTCGTCCGTCACCTGCTCACGAAGCCAGGTGCGCCGCTCGCGTCGGTGCGGCCGGTGCGCGTGACGGCGCACATCGCGAGCCTGAAGTGGACGCGGCCCGCGTACGCAAAGCAGCTGGCGAAGACGATGGGCCGCGACGTCGACTATGCCAATCATCCGTCGGAGGATTTCGCGAGCACGACGATCGAGTTCGAGACGGACGACGGTCACACCGTGATCGGCGAGGCGTCGACGTCATGGAGCTTCGTGGGCGCGGGACTCCGGTTGTCCGCCGAGCTGCTCGGCCCCGAGTACTCGATGTCGTGGAATACGCTGGACTCCGGCCTCAAGCTCTTCTTCTCGCGGGCCGTGCGCGGCCGGGCGGGTGAGGATCTCGTCGAGAAACAGAACGCCGAGGTGGGGTTGATGCCGGTGGTGGCCAACGAGGCGGCGGCGTACGGCTATGAAAACGAAGATCGCCATTTCGTGCGCGTCTTCCTCGGCAAGGAGGCGCCGAAGCTCACGCTGCACGACGGGCTGGACGTCGTGAAAATCCTCATGACGGCGTATCAGAGCGCCGAGCAGGGCAGGACGCTGGACTTTCCGCCGCGAGGATTGGACAAATTCGTTCCGGCGGTGGCGCGGGGAACGTGGACGCCGGCGATCGCCGGTGACCGCACACGGTAGGATTTTTTTCTCGGAGAATCGCAATGGCAGACAAGAAGGAGATCACTCGCCGCGACTTCGTGTCCGACGCCGGCAAGATCGCGCTTGGCGCGATCGTCGCGCCACACGTCCCGATGATCGTGCCGCGACACGTGCTCGGGGGCGTGGGATATCAGGCGCCGAGTGATACGATCAACTTCGCGGTGGTGGGATTCGGCGGTCAGGGATCGGTGAACGCCACGGATCTGGCGTCGACGGAGATGCTCGTCGCCGTATGCGACGTCGATCAGGCATTCGCCGAGAAAAACGCGAAGGACAAGCTGCGCCCGGACCGAAGCGGACAGGTGCGCCCGCAGGCCGTTCGTCTGAACGAGCAGTTTCCGAAGGCGGCGAAGTACGCCGATTTCCGCGAGATGCTCGCGAAAGAGAAGGGCATCGACGGCGTGGTCGTGGCGACGCCGGACCATCTCCATGCCGTCGTCGCGAAGGCGGCGATGGATCTCGGGAAGCACGTGTACGTGCAGAAGCCGCTCACGTGGTCGGTGCACGAGGCGCGCGTGCTCCGCCAAACGGCGATCGACAACAAGAAGCTCGTCACCCAGATGGGGAATCAAGGTCACTCGAGCGAGGGCGCACGGCTGATCAACGAGTGGATCGCGGCGGGCGTGATTGGTCCGGTGCACGAGGTGCACGTGTGGACGAATCGGCCCGCCGGATATTGGCCGCAGTTCGTACCGCGTCCCGGCGCGACGGTCGCGCTTCCGGCGCCAGGAGCGCTCAACGGCTTCGGATCGACGTGGGGACAGAATGTCGTGAACGGAACGCTCGCCCGCGCGCTGGGCGAGGTTCCCGTTCCGCCGGGACTGCACTGGGATCTGTATCTCGGCCCCGTCGCGGAAGACATTCCGTATCATCCGATCTATCATCCGTTCAACTGGCGCGGGTGGGTCGACTTCGGAATGGGCGCCCTCGGCGACATGGGCGCGCACCTGATCGATCATCCGTTCTGGGCGCTCGGGCTGACCCATCCGACGAGCATCGAAGCGACGTCGGCGCCGTTCGGCACGATGACGGTGCCGGGCGATCCGAGCGCACCAGAGGGATCGCCGGCGCGTCGCAATCGGAGCCGACCCGTCTCGTATCCGCTCGCGTCGACGGTTCACTATCAGTTCGGCGCGCGCGGCAATCAGCCGGCGGTCAAGTTGATGTGGTATGACGGCGGTCTGTTTCCGCCGCGTCCCGACGTATTGCCGGACACCGGCCCGGACGCGGTGCTCAAGTCGGAAGGCGGCGTGATCTTCGTGGGCGAGAAGGGAATTCTCATCAACGACACCTACGGCAGCAATCCACGCGTGTATCCGGAATCGCTCCAGCAGGCAGCGATGCAAGTGCCGAAGACGATGCCGCGCATCACGTGGAGTCACGAGCAGAACTGGGCGAAGGCCATCAAGGGCGAGACGACGGCGAGCTCACCGTTCGAGTACTCGGCGCAGTTGACGGAGACGATGTTGCTCGGCGTGGTGGCGCTGCGCGCCGGTCAAGGAAAGAAGGTGCTCTACGACGGTGAGAAGATGGAGATCACGAACGTGCCGGAAGCCAACCAGTATCTGACGCGCGACTTTCGCGCAGGATGGGCGATTTGACCACGCGATTCTCGCACGCAGTCGTCGCGGCGGCGGCAGTGCTCGCTGCCGGCTGCGTTCATCATACCAGCTCGACCATGACGTCCGTCGTGTCGGTGGCCCCGACCCCAAGCACCGGATGGCGGACGTTGTTCGACGGCACGACGATGAGCGCCTGGCGCGGCTACAAAACGCAGGACGTGCCGGCCGGCTGGAACATCGTCGACGGCACGATCGTCAAGGCGAAGGGTGCCGAGGACATCATGACGCGCGATCAGTTCGCGAACTTCGAGCTCGATCTGGAGTGGAAGATCGCGAAGGGCGGCAACAGCGGGATCTTCTATCACGGGACCGAGGAGTACGACCATATCTACTGGAGCGGGCCCGAGTACCAACTGCTCGACGACGCGAACGCGCCGGACGGCCGTAATCGCCTCACGTCCGCGGCCTCGGCGTACGGATTGTACGCGCCGCCCGCCGGCGTGGTGAAGCCGTTCGACCAATGGAACACGACGCGCATCATCGTCAACGGGGCGCACGTGGAACACTGGCTCAACGGCCAGAAGGTCGTCGAGTACGAGCTCTGGAGTCCGGATTGGAAGGCGAAAGTCGCGGCGAGTAAGTTCTCCGCGTATCCCAACTATGGTATGGCGAAACGCGGATACATCGGCATCCAGGGTGATCATCCGGGGACGCTGACGCTCCGCAACATCCGGATTCGGGAACTGCCATGATCGGCGTGCGCACGAAGCTGTCGGCGATGATGTTCCTGCAATACTTCGTGTGGGGCGTCTGGTTCGTGACGATGGGCACGTATCTGGGACAGACGCTGCACTTCACCGACCCCCAGATCGGCGCCGCGTACGGGGCGATGGCGATCGCGGCGATCGTCACGCCGTTCTTCCTGGGAATCGTCGCCGACCGGTTCTTCGCGAGCGAGAAGCTTCTGGCGGCTCTGCACCTCGTGGGCGGGGTGGTGATGTGGTTCCTGTCGGCGCAGAGCCAGTGGGGACGGTTCTATCCGCTCTTGCTGCTCTACGCGCTCTGCTTCATGCCGACGCTCTCCCTCACCAACTCGATCTCGTTTCACAACGTCGAGGATCCGGCGCGCGACTTCCCGATCATCCGTGTGCTCGGCACGATCGGCTGGATCGTCGCCGGCATCATCGTCGGCAAACTGCTCCACGCCGACGCGCTCGCGCTGCCGATGCGGATCGCCGCCGGCGCATCGATCGTGCTCGGGATCTTCTCGCTTGCGCTGCCGCACACGCCGCCCAAGGCGGCCGGCCAGCCGTTCAGCGCGCGCGACGCCATCGGTCTGGACGCGCTCAGCCTGCTCAGGAACAAGGATTTTCTCATCTTCGTTCTCGGATCGTTCCTGTTGTGCATTCCGCTCCAGTTCTACTACACGTTCACGAACCTCTTCCTGAACGAGATCAAGGCGCCGGAGCCGGCGTTCATCCAGACGTTCGGCCAAATGTCCGAGTTCTTCTTCATGCTCATGCTGCCGCTGGCGCTCCGGCGCTTCGGCATCAAGATCATCATGCTCGCCGGCATGCTGGGCTGGGCGCTGCGCTACTTCGCGTTCGGCAGCGGCAATACCGGCTCGGGGATGTGGCTGCTGTACGCGGGCATCGTGCTGCACGGCATCTGCTACGACTTCTTCTTCGTGGGCGGCCAGATCTACACCGACCAACGAGCAGGCGAGAAGATCCGTGCGGCGGCGCAGGGTTTCATCAACTTCGTCACGAACGGCGTGGGGTACTTCGTGGGCGCGGCGGTGTCGGGGCGTGTCGTCGCGCAGTACGCCACGACCAACTCCGCGTGCACGACGACGGCAGCCGCGGCGCACGAGTGCCTGCAGGTCACCCACGATTGGCACGCGATCTGGATCGTGCCGGCCACGGGCGCGCTCGGCGTGTTTGTTCTGTTCGCGGTTCTGTTCCGGCCGGCGAAACAGCGGCCCGAACAGCCCGTCGTCGAGCCGGCTGCCGCAAGCCTGCCGGTTTGACGCCGGGTATGTAACCCGAAGTCGCGCACCAGGATGCGCTTTGTTGTAACTTCAAGGTCAGGCAACTCGTTGTATGTGCCTGTAGTTGCCTGATCTTTAAACCTCTCCCCTCCGATGGATCTCTACATCTCGAGTCTCTTGCTTGGTGCCGCCGGGCTCGGCGTCATGGCACTTGGCGGTCTCGGGCATGTGGGACATGCAGGGAGCGCCGGTGGCGGTCACGGACACGCCGGGGGCCACGCGCACGGCGTCGCGCATTCCGGGCACAGCCACGCCCAAGCGAGCGCGTCGCCGGCGCGCGACCTGATGAGTGGCACGCTATGGGCGATCACCTCGCCACGATTCCTCTTCAGCTTCGTGCTCGGGTTCGGAGCCGTCGGCGAGTTGCTGCGGCCGGCCCTTGGTGGGCCGTTGCTGCTGTTGGCGGCGCTCGGCGGCGGCGTGTTGTTCGAGCGAGTGATCGTCTCGCCGCTCTGGAACTTTACCATGCGATTCGCGTCCGCTCCCGCCGTGACGCTCGAGAGCGCGGTCACCGACGAGGCGACGGCGGTCACGTCATTCGACGAGAACGGACAAGGCATCGTGTCGCTCGAGGTGGACGGACAAGTCGTTCAGATTCTCGCCACGCTCCGACCCGACGATCGCCTGCTTGGTGCGGCGCGCGTGCGCGCGGGCCAACGTGTTCGCATCGACGAAGTCGACGCAGAGCAGAATCGCTGTACGGTTTCTCTCATCTAACTCCCCGTAGTTGCCGGGCCCTTCTCCCTTCAGGAGTGTTGTATGTCGAGCATGTTTTCGGGCGGCGTGTTGATCGCGATCGTGGTCGGGTTCGTCGTCATCGTCGTGCCGATGATCGTGGCCAGTTTTCTCCGCAACGTCGAGGCGGGAACGATCCGTCTGGTGAGTTGGTTGGCTGGCGGCACGGTCATCTATCGCGGACCGGGCAAGTCGAAGGAGATCCCGTTGCTCACCACGGGCACGACGATCTCGAGCAAAGTCATCAACATCGACCTGGACATCACGGATCAGACGGCGGACATCGACGAGAACGGCACCCCGCGCCCAATCAAGGTTCGCGTGCTCGCGAGCGCGATCGTATCGGTGGGCGAGTCGGATGCGCTGATCAAGACCGCGGCGAACCGTTTCTTCTCCAAGAGCGACGCCGATCAACTGAGCACGTTGACGGACCTGCTTTCGAGCTCCGGCCGCCGCGCCATGAACCTGCTCACGCATGATCAGCTCTTCTCGGCCAAGGCATCGCCCGGCGCGTCGCGCGCGCTGCTGCCGGCCGGCACCGGCGGCACGTTGCCGGCGCGTGTTCAGCACGAGCCGACGGCCCTCGTCCAGACCGAGCCGACGTCCCTCGAGGACGAGGACGATCCGCTCGCCGTGATCATCCGCAAGGCCTGCTCGCGCGAGCTCACCGATCTCGGGCTCATCTTCAACTCGCTCAACATCAAGGTCGTGCAGTCGGAGGTCGCCGAGGCGCGGCGGCGCCAGTCGGCCGCCGAGGCGCAAGCGAACGCGGATATCGTCGCCGCCAACCAGTCGCGCCGCGCGAAAGAAGCGCAGCTCGAGGCGGAGCGCGCGATCTCTGACAAGCAGCGTGAGCTCGAGCAGACCAAGGCGTCGAACGCCGCGTTGGTGGCGCAGGCGGAAGCCAAGCGTCAAGAGGCCGCCGGGCTGCAGCGCACCGCGGAGCTGGACGCGACGCAGATCGCCCAGGCCAAGGCGGACGCCGCCAAGGTTCTTCTCGCGGCCGAAGCCGCCGCGGATGCCGAAGCCATTCGCATTCGTCGAATCGCCGACGCGACCGCTGAGAGTATTCAAAAGGTGAATCAGGCGATCCAGTCGGGCGGCGAGTCGTACTTCCGCTACCGGCAGATCGAGATGCTGCCTCAGATCGTGCCGATGATCGCCGATGCGCTCGCTCAGTCGAAGCTCGTCACGATCTCGAACGACGGCACGGGTGCGCCGGAGACGACGACGAACAACATCTCGAGCGTCATTCAGACGGTGCTGGCGGCGCAGTTGGTGTCGCGTGGGCTGCTCGACGGGCAAGCGTCGAACGGTCAGCAGGTGCCGAGTGCGGCGGAGGCCAATCTTCCGAGTACGCTGACGCCGCCCGTGTTGCCAACGGCCGGCAAACGGCTCTGAAGCAAGTCGCATGCTGCGTCGAGGGACCCCGCGATCGCCCCGATGTCTCGCCGTCGCCGTAGCCGGCGAGACGATCGGCTCGCGGTAGCGATCGTGAAACATTAGAAGCTTCTAATGTTGCCGCGAGCCTTGCGCGGTTAGAACCGGGCCGCTATCGTCGGCGCCGTTGGTAGCGCGGCGGCGCTGCTGCGCTCGCGCGGACCCTGCGGGCCCGCAGATTCCTCACCCGATCCCGGCGGAGTATCCCCGGGGGGGGGGGCACGCGATGCGCGTTGACCAAGACATACGCCAATTGCCGGCGACCATGGCCGGCGCGCGTGTTCCGGATCTGCTGTCGGCAGACGAATGGGCCAGGCTCGTGCGCAGCCTCGAGCTCACGCCGCGCGAGGCTGAAGTGTTGCGGGCGGCGTTCTACGTCGCGAGCCGTGGCGCGATCGCGCGACGGGTGGGCATCTCCGAGGACACAGTGCACGGGCACTGCCGCCACATCTTCGGGAAACTCCGGGTCGGCAGCATCGCTCAGGCGATCTCGGTCGCGCTGGCGGCACATCTCGAATTGAGCGCCCGCATAGGCGCGGAGGCTGAGTGCGCGCGGCCGGTCGACCCGCGTTCAAGCATCGTCGGCGTGCCACCGCCGTTGACCCAGCCGGGCTAGCCCGAACGGGCTAGCCCACGCGGGCGGCTTGCGGGGTTTGCCGAGCGAGTGAGAATTGCCGGCGACCCGACGTGGCTCGTGTTGAACGTTGTACGTCGTCACCAAGCCATCGCTCAAGACATTTTTTTCGAGAACGGCGACTTCGGATTTCTCATGATGTTCGGATCGGTGATCGAATTCGAGGGAGGCATGTGCTGGGGCGTCGCTGGGTAACTTGCGTCATCGCCTCGATGGTTGCTGGCCTACGCGTGGAGGTGAAGCACCTACCAACCGCCGAACACAGGGCCAAGGGGGAGGTTCGTATCGTCGGTGGGAAAGTTGGACTGAGCCCAAGTCCATCACGGGTCGGCAATCTGGGGGCGATCGGGTCGCGCGATTTCCCAGTGTTGCGCACACGCCTTTCGGGACCGTTGTCGTGGGAAACAACATCCGGCCCTTCAACCAGTCTGTAACACTCAGCGGCGCATTTACCGGATGGTGGTGGTTGGACGGCAGTAGCATTGGCCGCCCTGCAGGTGACTTCACGATTGCCTATCTGCAGATTGCCACACGTTGGTGTCATCGATACAAGAGGACGGGGTCGTGGGTGTATTAGAAACGAATGCCAGTTGCACGACTGGTACTCAGGCGCGCGACGACTTGTCGCGGAGGCGAGCGCGTGCGCGCGACAGGAGTGGAATCGCCGGCGGAACACCGGACCCGATTGGCGTGCGTCTTTTGGTGCGGGTGCCGGCGGCCCGCGCCATGTTATTACGCGAGCTTGCGGAAAGCAGCAGCGATTTCATGCTCGTCTCGAGTTAGGGCGAGTCAGCCACACGAGCGGATGTAGGCCTGGATTCTGTCGACGTTTCGGAGGAGCTGTTACGGGGCTCTGGCATTACCATTGACTGGCGCCGCAGCACGGTGAACGATGGCGATTCTCGCGTACGTCTCAGTCGTTCGGAACGCCGAGTGCTGGCAGCACTCGTTGATATTCCAGGGGGCGTGGTGACCCGATCTCAACTGGCCGCGCGTCCTTGGCCCATTCAAGAACCTGACCGCCCCAAGGAGAATGGCGTGCCGGTATACGTCTCCATATTGCGGAGGCGGCTCTCGGCAGTCTCGCTCGGGCACGCGCTGAAGGCAGTATGTGGCACGGAGTACAGGCTAGAACTGTGACTGATCGCGATCTGATCTCGGCGATCTCACCGCGCGTGCGCGCATACCTTCGACGCGGGTTGCGTGGGCGCAAGGCCGAGCAAGACCGTGCGTTGGAGGAAGCGCTGGCCGATGCCGTCGTGGCGCTGGGATCCGACCACTCGATCGAGCGCGCTTGGGAGTGCGCACTCACCTCTGCTCGAAGGTTCGTAGCAGAGGCTCGTCGCGCCGCTCGGCATCAGGCGCAGGTTGATCCCGAGCTAGAGCCGGACGACGTTGCCGCCGATGTGGCGCGTGACGAGGTACTCGCAGCGAGATGGGCGCTTTGGGAATGGGAGGAGGCGGCACTGTCAGTCCTCACACCGCTGCAGCGGGCCGCTCTTGAATTACACGAGATGGACGGACTCTCGGATGAGCAGATCGCGGGACGGATCGGCTCCACCGCCGCAAGCGTTCAGAAACTGCGAGGAATGGCGAAGCGTCGCATTAGAGAACTCGTCAATCGAGGAGAGCTCCGTCCACCGACAAGCGCGGATACATGAGACCTATTTCACAACGCCGCCGCGGCCCGGAGTGCGGGCCTTCGGCCGATCGGATCGTCGGCCGCCGTCGACTGTTTGAGAGACGGGTACGTCGTTCTCGCCTGCGGATACTATGCATCTGAGCGCCACGCAGTCACAGGTGCAGGGACCGCGTGGCCCAAGGCGCGCGTGCGGCGTCACCATCGACGCTGAAAAGTCGAGCGGCTGTTCACTACCCGGCCGCAAACCCTTCATGATCCGCTCTAAGTCCTCGTGTTCGGAAGTTCGATGACGTATCAGGCCGAACGTCTAATCAGTGTTGATTCGAGCGACAGGCGCGCCATCAGCCGACCGAGATCTGCACGCGTGTATTTCCACTCGAACGGTCTGGCGGTCTGCTGATAGCGTGTTTGAAACGCAACGATACAGTCTTCCAGTTCAAAGAGCGACTCGAAGGCGTTCGGTCGCAGCGCTTTGCGCTGGGGATCGAGAAGACGATCTCGATTTGGTTGAGCCAACGCGCGTGAATCGGGAGAGGCACGAGGATGAGATTGGGCCACCGGTTCGCGAGTCGCTCGGCGGCAGGCAGCCCACGATGCGACGAGCCGTTGTCGACGATCCAGAACACCCGATCGGCGGCGGCGTACGGCGCGCGTTCCATCACCTGGGCAACGAGCGCGTCGAAGGGTACGATGCCGCTTGTATTCTTGTGGCGGCGGCGAGTAGCCGAGCTTGCAAGCGAGGCGGGTGGCCGCGCCGTGTTAACGGACCCGGTCGCTCTGATTTGCCGGTTGATCTGTGCTTGGATTGTGTGGGAAGCAATAGCTGTCACGACGGCGATCGCGGACGCGGCGCGTGAAATGCTGCGCGAGGCGTCATGGTATGAGATTGCTAACAGCCGTGTCTTCCTAGCAAGCGGCCGTGGTGCGGCACATCGCGTCATGCATCCCATTCCTGGAGACATCCCATGTTCAACGCATCTTCATTTCGTCGCCTGTTGATCGTCGCGGCTACGTTGGCCGGCGTCGCTGCCGCTGGTGCTTCACGTTTGTACGCTGAGAGGGCCACCGCCGACTCGCAAAAGCAGACATGCAAGGACGACGGCTGCGATGGCGGATCGACTGGGTGCGAGATCCTTCCGGACGGCACGACCTGTCTAAAGGCCTGATACTCCACGTTGTGGTGGGAAACGATCTGTTGTGAAGTAGTCCTACTCACGCCGCACCCGGCCTACAACAGGTTGCGCCTCACCAGACTCCCCGAAGCGTCCACGTATGCGGAATCTTACCTACGCCATCGCCGCGATCATCGGCTTCGTCGGCACAAACGCGCTGCTCAGGCGTCCGTCACCGCCGTCCTTGGCCGAGCTTTCTACCGCGACTGCGCGCACCGGCACGAAGATCTGGTTCGTGTTTGACCCCTTGAGTTGTCGGCTCACGCCCGATGTTGTAAGCCGACTCAACGGCCTCGCGGCCGGCGCGGACACTGACTTTCTCGCCGTGATGCTGGATGCCCCAGTAGACCGAAAGACATTCGCGCAGCTTACTCAGGCCTTCGGGATGCGATTTCGCGTCGTTCCGGATAGCGAAGGCTATTGGCGGCGCGCTGCGCAGTCGGAAGATATGCCAATCCCGTTTGTCGTGGTTCGCCATCAGGGAAGGCTGATCGGAATGGTGTCGCTGCTAAACTACCAGTCCGTCCCGGATGCGATTCCGAATGCAATCCACACGTTGAGGTGATTCAAATGCGCGCCCCGATCGCTTTATCCTGCGCGGTATGCATGATATGCTCCGCGGCTAGCAAGCTGTCTGCGCAGGACGGAGTGGATAGCCACCGCATCTTGTTTCAGGGTACGTGGAAGCGATCGGAGATAGGCGGCCGTGCATTCATCGCCACCGCACGGCCCGAATTGCAGATCGCCGGTCCTCATGCAGTCTACGTTTATGATTACGCGGCGAGCCGGCTATGCGCGCTAGACAGCACGGGACGCGTGCTTTGGACCACTTCGGGCTCCGGTGGGCCGGCACCGGAGTTTTCATTCGGTAATCCGTCCGACATTAAGCTGGACGCGGCCAATAATTTGTGGATCAATGACCCCTACAGGCGATTTGTGTTCGTTGTGTCGGATCAGGGCATCGTGCAACAACTTATTCCAGCGCTCCGATCAGCCGAGCGCATCGTTCTCCGGGGAAGTGGCGGATTCTGGCTCTGGGACGAAGCGATTCGCGGCGGTGGTTTCACCATGTATGGCGCGAACGGAGCACGAGCAGGGGAGATCGCGCTTCGCGACAGTAGGACAGGGATCGACACCTTGGCGCCGATCGTGCGGGTTCCGCTGCTCGCCGGCGGTCCGAACGCCAATTCTCCAATCGTAGAGACGTTCTCATGGTCGAGCGACTTTCTGCTGTGGAGCCCGCTGGATCGCAGGCCAGTCACCGTCCACGGCGTCGAACCGCTAAGCTTTCCGACGGTCCTGGCGTGGAGTGTCGGAGGAAACCAGCGCGTGCGCATACCCCCCGATGCCACGCGCGGCGTGTTGTCTACTGTTGTCGGCGATTCCTTGATCTACATTCTATTCTCCGGCACGACTAAATACAAAGGTCGCCTCATCGATACATACCTGTTGAAGAACGGCCGATATGCCGGATCATATCTCTTGCCCGAGCCCGTGATCACTATCTCCCGTCTAGGCGGGAAGTTTGTCACGACGACCACGCGACCGGCTGCGAACGTCCAGATATGGACCTGGATGCCAGTCGGCAAGAGAGCCAGCGCGAGGAAGACGGCGTTTCGCACAGCACGTCGTGAGGCGAGAATACGATCGTGGAGGCAGTAATGATGGATCGACTGCTCGTCGCGGTAATCGTAGTGCTCACCCTGTTCACAGCGGCGATAATGGCACTGGTCGCGCGGAGTGAAGTGGCCGCGCATCGCGTAACCGTCGAGCCACTTCGAGCGCAAGCGTTGTCTCCGGGCCAGTGGCGCCGATTAACGGCGGGTGCCAGACTGATTAGCGACCAAGCACGCACGGCGGCCGAACAGCGAATTACGATCGTTGCGTTTTCGGATTTCGAGTGTCCTGCGTGCCGGCGGTTTAGTCGCATCGTCACCGCAAGCAAAACCCGTTATGGAGGCCGGATCGCATGGATGTACCGCGATTATCCGCTCAATGCGATTCACCCGGAAGCTATGATCGCAGCGCGAGCCGGTGTTTGTGCCGACGCCGCGAAGACGTTTAGGCCCTTCTACGAAGCCGTATTCAACTCGCAGGACTCTCTAGCGCAAGTACATTGGCCTGAACTGGCAAGAGGCGCCGGAGTCCGCGATACGGTCCGCTTCGCCTCCTGTCTGGCCAGTGCAGCGTCGGCACGCGAGGTCGCCCACGACATGGCCCTCGGGGATAGCATTGGAGTATCCGCCACGCCGACGGTTGTCATCAATGGATTACGTCTGTCCCGACCTCCGACCACCGTCGAACTCGATAGCATCTTGATAACGCTGCGCTGAGCTCGGCGCAGCGGCGGGAAAGACAGTTCTCAAGTCGCTCGCGGAAGAACATCGCGAGCGCAAGGAGGGACCGCAACATCTGAGCACCTGGCCCCTCTGGTCTTCGGGCGGCCCGAGTCTTGGCGAACGATTTCGGGTATCTAGATGTCTTAGGTGTCATGATGCTCTTCCGCAACAAGGGACACACGAGATCCAGCGCCGACTTCTGAAATGATCGTCAACTTTGTGAGCCAGTTTCGATTCGCTGCGCGCTCGCTACGCGCTTCGCCCGCGTTTACGGTCGTCGTAAGTTTGTCGTTAGCGCTCGCCATCGGCGCGGCGGGAACTGCATTTGCCGCTTTTCAGGCGCTAGTCGTCCGGCCGGTGAGCTATCCGGACGCCAGCCGCATCATTTCTATATCGACATCCGCAAAGGGTATCGACTTGGACGGTGTCTTGGCGCCCGATGCGGAGATGTGGCACCGAACGACTCGTTCGCTTGCCGCAGTCGCGACATACACACCTGTCCACGTCACACTTACCGGCTACGGGGAGCCCGACGAACTGGACGGGGCCAGCGTATCCGCCGATTTCTTACGTGTTCTGTCCATCGCGCCGACGATCGGCCGCAACTTCGCAAAGTCGGACGAGAGTGCTACGTCCGAGCCGGTCGTCATGGTAAGCGACAGGCTCTGGACGGCGCAGTTCGGACGTGATCCGCGGTTGATTGGACGCGAAATCCTCTTGAACAGCAAGGCCTATCGAGTGATAGCAGTAGCGCCACGCGACCTGATTCTTCCCGCGACCGCGCAATTCTGGACGGTGCGAAGGCAATCGCCAGCGGGCGTCGGTGGGGCAATCGCGTTCTTGAATATGATTGCGAGACTCAAGCCCGGTGTCACTGTAGCGCAAGCTCGCGCCGAACTCATGCTGAGCCTCCATGGTCAAGAGAGCGCCCGTCCCGCGTGGCTTCCGAATAGCTTGAGAGGTCTCAATGTTACCGCAGTTCCTCTCAGCGAGCGGTTGTTCGGCGCTGCCCGCCCGGTACTGTTGATGCTGATTGTTGCAGTTGGCGCGTTGCTCGTCACAGCGTGCGTGAATGTGGCGAACCTTCTGGTGGGGCGCGTGCTCGCGCGGCAAAATGACTTTGCAATTCGCCTGGCGCTCGGAGCAGGTCCGGCAGACCTTCTTCGTGCTTCGCTGGCAGAGGCGTGCCTGCTTGCACTGATCAGCGGCTTGGCCGGCACCGTCCTCGCTAGTTTCGGGGTGTTCGTATTTGGGCGGGCCGCGACGGCGAGCGTTGCAGCGGCGCAAGAGCTCCGCTTTGATGCGCGTGTGGTCGTCGTTACCGCAGCGCTTGCAGCTGCGATCGCGTTGCTCCTGGCAGCCGTGCCACTGATGTACGTTTGGCGCGCGAGCGGCTTAGTAGGGGGACTCTCAAGGGCCGTCGGACGCTCCACCGCGTCGCGCGCGCACCACCGTTTGCGCGTTCTGTTTGTATCCGCGCAGGTTGCTGGAACGTTGCCATTGATCGCCGCCGCTGTTGTAATGGCGAAGAGCCTGGCCAACGTCTTGGCAGTTGATGTTGGATTTCGACACGATCACTTGCTGATGGTTGAGCCGGGGCTGTCCCGTTCGCGATATCCAAGTGGGCAAGCGGCAGAAGCATTTTTCGAACGCCTCGCAACGCGCGTACAGGGCTTACCAGGTGTAAAATCGGTAGCATTCTCAGGTAGCATGCCGCTTCGCGGACTAGTCAGCCTCACACAGGTGGCAACGGAACATGATGAGAAGGCCGATGTGCAAGTAGCTGAAGCGAACGTAAGCGAAGCTTTTCCGTCAGCTACGGGCCTTGAACTCGTCGCCGGACGAGTGTTCGGACCGGCGGATCGCCGAGGTAGTGAACCCACGGTGTTGCTAAGTGTGTCTGCGGCGAAGGCACTTTTTCCAAACGGCGACGCTATCGGTCATAGGCTGCGAACTGCATTCAGCCCAAACGACGTGGCTCCGACTGTGATCGGTATTGTAAAAGATGTGCCCCAGTTGGGAATTGATGTAGCTCCGAAGCCGCAGGTGTATCTCCCCATTAGCCAATATGGAGGGTGGCCTACCATTCTGGTGGTCAGGACGAGCATCGATCCTGAGCTAGTTGAGGCCCCGATCCGCCAAGCCGTTGCCGAGCTCGACCCGCTGCAGGCCGTGCACGGGATGAGGGCGATGGATGAGGCAATCGACGCGAATCTCGCGCCGAGGCGCCGAAACGTCGCTATTGTCGAAGTATTCGCAAGTATAGCGTTGTTACTCAGTGGAATTGGTTTATACGGACTCGTTTCAGACCAGGTGCGGCTCCGCTCTAAGGAATTTGGTGTCCGACTGGCGCTCGGTGCTCCACCAACGCAGGTCCTGACGCTGGTCGTCAACCAAACCGTCATCGCGATAATGCCTGCGCTGCTGCTCGGCTTGTTGGCGGCCGCCGCCACATCGAGGGTTCTACAGAGTCTAGTGTACGGTGTTACGCCGCGCGATCCCCGGACTCTACTGGCGTCCGCATTGACGCTTCTCGCAACCGCGATAGCCGCGTGTGTGCCCGGCGCGCTTCGCGCGACCCGGGTTGACCCGATGATTGCCCTTCGTGATGGCTAACCTAACGCTCGTCAAGAAACTCAATCGTCACGGCTCGGCAGGTCCGTTCTGTTGGCTGTAACGGGTTCGGCCCGTCAAAGTGCCGCGACCACGGCAGTCCGCTGGTGCCAATGTCCTCAACGACGCCGATGAAATTCGTGACCCATGCGCCGGCCCCTGTCAGTCGGCGCCATCTTCTTGTGCGGTCACAGGTCGCTGCCACAGATGCGTGCCGGCGTGATGCGGACGATCGCATCCGTCGGCTCGATGAGGCAAGGGTCGGGAACGTTCTCGACGCGGACATCGCCAGCGCATACATCACGGTGGCTCTCATGTCGAACGCTTCTCTTCGTTGTTAAGTCCTGCGGAAACAGCTGTCACCGCGCCTTCGCGGCGTACTGCTGCTCGGTGAGGTGCTCGATTCCACGGCGTTGCCGTCAGAAGCAGTTTCTTGGGAGGATGAAACGCAATTACTCCGGCTCGGCGACCTTCGGAACGACGTAAGTCTTCTTCAAATCTTCGACGTACTGGCCGTGAAGCGCGCGGATCGTGTCGAACTCGCGCTTCACGGTTGCGCGATAATCCGGTCGCGTCGCGAAGTCGAAGAGCAACGCCGCCATCGCCTGCGCGTCGACGACGAAGCCCTGATGCCCAACGGGTCCGAGCGCGTCCTGCTCCATCTCGTACGTATGATTCGGCGCGTTCGACGTCTTGGCGCTGAAGCCGACGCCCGGGATCGCGCTCGAGACGCTGCCCGTCTCCTCGTACCCTTGCGGCTTGCCGGGGTCGGGCGCGATGCCCGTGGCGCCATACTTCTTCATGTAGGCGAACGCGACCTCGTTGAGCGAGCCCACGCCAACGCCGTCACGATTCTGCCCGTAGTGGTCGATCTTGACCTTCGTGCCGGTCGCGAGCGCAGCCGCCTGCGCGGCGTCGTCGACCATCTTCGCGACCTGCGCGAGATAGACCTCGTCGGGATAGCGGACGTAGAAATCCGCCACGGTGCGGTCGGGCACGACGTTGGGCGCGGCGCCGCCCTCGGTGATCACGCCCTGGATGCGCGTCTCGGGCCGAAGATTGCTCCGAATCGCGTCGATGTTGTCGAACAGATGCATGACCGCGGTGAGTGCATTGCGCCCGTTCCACGCCGTGAGCTGATGCGCCGGCGCGCCGCTGAAGGTGAACTTCACGCCGTCGATGTTCATGCAGCAGGTGCCGAATCCCGGCGCGGGCCGGCTCGTCGCGCTCGTCGAGTGACTTCGTACCAACACATCCATTCCGTCGAACACTTTCGACTCGTACATCACGGTCTTCGCGTTGGGTGGCATCATCTCCTCGCCCGGCGCGCCGAACACGACGACCGTTCCCGGCGTCTTCGTCTTCGCGAGATACTCGCCGATCGCGATCGCGGCGGCAATGCCGATCGGCCCCTGCGTGCTGTGCTGATCGCCGTGGAACGCCCCTTTCGTGCCGCGGAGCGCGTCGTACTCAGTGATGACGCCGAGCTGCGGCCCGCCGCTGCTCTTGGTGTAGCGGGCGACGAAGGCGGTGGGCAGACCGGGCGTTCCCATCTGCACGGTGAAGTCGTGCTTCTCCAGATAATCGGTCAGAATCTTGACCGACCGCTTTTCCTGAAATCCGATCTCGGGATGACGCGTGATGTCGTCGCCCAGCGCCAGAAGCTCGGTGTCCATCAGCTCCTTCGCGCGCGCGGCCACCTGGTCACGCGCGGCGTTGGGGCCGGTGAGCTTGGCGACGAGCGCCGGCAAGTTGAGTGAGTGCTCGAGCGAGTCGAGGGCGTGCACGACGTCGCGGGCGGATTCGCGTTCGGTCGGCGTCTCCTGCGCGGCGACGACGGCGGGGAAGAGCAGTGTGATCGACAGAAGCAATGGTGCGCGCATGGGCGTGGGGGTTTGAGAGAACGATAATTCGCTAGATCCGCTCGAGGAGGACGAAGCCGTTCATCCGCCGAAACTGCTCCTGGACGTCCTTCGAGCGCATGCGGCCGAGCGCCCGCCAGAGCCACATCATCTTCATCTCTCGGTCGAGCCGATGCGCCTCCTCGATCCCCGAGCGGAACTTGATTTCGCGCCAACCGAATTGCTCGAAGAACTTCGTGCCGTCGGCCGGAGCGAACCGGAACGGCGCGTTTCCCGCACGAACGTTCTTTCCCCAGAACTTCTGCATCATCGTCAGAAGCCGCGGACTTGCCAGATCGATCAGCCACCACTGAAAGCTCGACGACGCGTGGAGTGCGCGGGCGAGACCGCCGACGAGCTCGTCGGTGAGATAGATGAGCAAGCCCTCGGTCACCACCAGCACGCGAGACCCCTGCGACCCAATCTGCGAAAAAAGCGCGTCGCGCTTGGCGGCGTCCGTCAGATCGACACCGATCGCCTCGTACCGGCACACCGGCTTCTCGTTGCGAAGCAGATCGGTCTTGTAGCTCAGGATGTCGGGCAGGTCGACGTCGATCCAGCGCAGGGCGGGCGGAAGCGGGAGCCGCCAGGCACGGGCGTCGAGTCCGGCCGCCAGGTTGAGCACCACATCCACGTGGCCGTTGCGAATGCGATCGAGGATGATCTCGTCGAACACCGCCGTGCGCACGATCATCGCCCAGGCCATCGAGCGCCCGCGCTTCATCGTGTCGACGATCGCCTGCCCCTTCTCGCCGGCGAGCCGCGCCGCGAACGGATCGCGGAAGATGGCGTCGGGCCGCTCGGTCTCCATGGCGCGGTAGACGGCCACCCATCGGGCGGTGTCGGAGATATTCTCGATTTGTGTCATGCCGTGTACTTAGAGCGCCCGGCGTTGCTCGTCAATCGCGGCGGCGGGCCGGCTCGGCGCGGCCGGCAGACCACCCTAGCCGAATGCCGATCCACGAGTAATCCTCAAGGGGCAGCGTCCCCGACCAAAACATGGGGACGAGCGCTCCGACCATCCCCCGACCCACCGAGTCCATGTCCAGACAGCGCGCACTCCTTTCATTCGCCGCACTGCTCGCGGCGCCCATCGTTGCGAGCGCGCAGACGCGCATGCTTCGCACACCAACGGTCAGCAAGACACAGATCGCCTTCGCCTACGCGAACAACATCTGGACCGTGGACAAGAGTGGCGGATTGGCCCGCCGCATCACGAGCTCCCAGGGCACGACGGAGAATCCGAAGTTCTCGCCCGACGGAAAACTGATCGCGTTCAGCGCGCAATATGCGGGCAATGTCGACGTGTACGTCGTGCCGGCCGACGGCGGCGAGCCCAAACGACTCACCTGGCATCCGGGCCCCGACGTCGTGCAAGGTTGGACGCCGGACGGCAAATCGATCGTCTTCAACTCGACGCGCGCCACGGCCGCGCCCAGCGCCGCGCCGCGCTTCTGGACGGTTCCGGTCGAAGGCGGCGTGGAGTCACCAATGGCGCTGCCCCGCGCCTATCAGGGGAAGATCTCGCCCGACGGCCGCCGAGTCGCGTATCGCATGAACAACTCGTGGGACGAAGAACGTCGCAACTATCGCGGCGGACAGAATCGTCCCATCTGGATCGTGAACCTCGAGACGTTCGCCCTCGACACGACGCCGAACGGCACGAGCGACCTGGTCGTCGCGCAGGCGGGCTCGCCGCGCGGCTCGTCGCACTTCTCGGCGCCGAGCACGCCGGAATCCAAGAACATGGATCCCGTGTGGATCAACAACGACGCAATCGACTTCATTTCCGACCGTGACGGCGTCGCGAACGTCTGGAGCTACGACACCAAGACGAAAAAGCTGGCCCAGGTCACGAGCTTCAGCGATTTCGACGTGAAAGCGATCGACGCCGCATCGGACGGAAGCGCCGTGGTGTTCGAGCAAGCAGGCGACATCCATCTGCTCGATCCGAAGACCGGCAAAGAGCACGTCGTGAACATCACCGCGGCCGGCGACTTCCCGTGGATGATGGCGCAGTGGAAGGATGTATCCGCGATGATGACCAATCTCGCGCTGTCGCCCACGGGCAAGCGGGTCGCCGTCGAGGCGCGCGGCGAGATCTTCACCATCCCGGCCGAAAAGGGCGACGTGCGCGACGTCACCCGCTCGAGCAGCTCGGCCGAGCGCGAGCCGGCGTGGTCGCCCGATGGAAAGATGCTGTCGTACTTCAGCGACAAATCCGGCGAGTACGCGCTGTACATCGAAGCGCAGGACGGTCTGACGCCGCCGCGCGAGATCAAGATTCCGACGACGGGCCATTTCTATACGGCCGCATGGTCGCCGGACGGCAAGCGAATCATGTTCCATGACACGAACCTCAAGCTCTGGGTCGTGGACGTCGCGACGGGACAGGCGAAGATCGTCGGCAGCGATCCGTGGATGGTGCCGACGCGCACGATGAACCCCGCCTGGTCTCCCGACGGCAAGTGGATCGCGTACGCCAAGCACCTCAATTCGCTCTATCACGCGATCGAAGTCGTGAACGTCGAGACGGGCGTGTCCAAGCAGGTGACCGACGGCCTTGCCGACGCCGTCGCACCCGCCTGGGACGCGAGCGGGAAGTATCTGTGGTTCCTCGCGTCGACCGATCTCGCACTCAAGTCGCAGTGGCTCGACATGTCGAACTACGATCATACGGAGACGTTCGGTCTCTACGCGGCGATGCTGCGAAAGGGCGATCCGTCGCCCTTCTTGCCCGAGAGCGATGAGGAAGGTGTCGCGCCGAACACCGAGCGCGGTGGCGGCGGATTCGGTGGCCGCGGCGGGCGAGGCGGCGCGGGAGCACCGGCCGACAGCGGCGCCACTGACGTTGCCCCGCGGCCGGCCCCGCGCGCGCCGGCCCCGACGGTGACCATCGACTTCGATGGACTGGAGCATCGCATTCTCTCCGTGCCCGGCGTTCCGGAGCGGCCGTATTCGAATCTTCGAACCGGCGCGGCGGGTATGGTGTACTTCATCGAACCCGGCGCCGGCGGCGGCGGACGCGGCGGCGCGGGCGGCGCCACGCTGCATCGCTACTCGCTGCGCGACCACTGCGACGTGTCGTTCGTCAGCGGCGTCGCCGACTACGATATCAGCCTCGATGGCCACAAGCTGCTGTACCGTGCCGGCGCTGGCGGCGGCGGACGTGGCGGGCGCGGCGCCGCACCGGGCAGCGGCACTGGTCCCGGGCTCTTTCTCGTCGATGCGGATCGCACTCCGCCGCAGGCGGGACAAGGGCGCCTCAACGCCGAGTTGCGAGCCTACATCGATCCCAAGCAGGAATTCAAGCAGATCTTCGACGAGGCGTGGCGCAACCAGCGCGACTATCTCTACGTGCCAAACGAACACGGCGCCGACTGGCCCAAGATCAGGCAGATGTACGGGGCATTCCTGCCCTACGTGAACCATCGCGCCGATCTGAATTATCTCATCGACATGATGGGCGCAGAGATCTCGATCGGGCACTCGTACGTGCGCGGCGGCGACATTCCCGACGTCGCCAACACCGCGCCCGCGGGCCTGCTCGGTGCGGACTTCACAATCGACAACGGACGATATAAGATCACCAAGATCTATGACGACGAGGAGTGGAACACCGACCTCCGCGCGCCGCTGGCGGCGCCCGGCGTCGACGTGCGCGTCGGCGACTACATCCTCTCGATCAACGGACAGGAGCTCAAGGCGCCGGACAACATCTACCGGCTGCTCGACGGTACGGCGACCAAGCAGACGAGCCTCGTCGTGAACACGACGCCAACGATGGACGGCGCGCGGCACGTCACCGTGGTTCCGGTGGCGAACGAGCAGAGCCTGCGCACGCGGGCCTGGGTGGAGGACAACCGCCGGCGCGTCGATTCGATCTCGCATGGCCAGCTCGCCTACGTGTATCTGCCCAACACCGGACAGCCAGGCTACTCGAGCTTCAATCGCTACTACTTTGCCCAGCAGGACAAGAAGGGCGCAGTCATCGATGAGAGGTTCAACGGTGGCGGGCAGGCGGCCGACTACATCATCGACGTGTTGCAGCGCGACTTCGACGGATACTTCAACAACGTCGCCGGCGATCGCATGCCGTTCACCAGTCCGGCGGCCGGCATCTGGGGCCCGAAGGTCATGATCATCAACGAGATGGCTGGCTCGGGCGGCGACTTGATGCCGTACATGTTCCGGTATAGAAAAATTGGCACGCTAGTCGGTAAACGAACGTGGGGCGGGTTGGTGCACACCGCCGACACGCCGACGTTCGTCGACGGCGGATCGGCAATCGCCCCGCGCGGAGGCTTCTTCGCCCGCGACGGAAAGTGGGCGGTCGAGAACGAAGGCGTCGCGCCGGACGTCGACGTCGAGAACACGCCCAAGGAAGTCATCGCGGGACACGATCCGCAGCTCGAGCGCGCCGTCGCCGAAGCGATGAAGCAGTTGGCGGCGCATCCGGTCGACCGCGCAACCAAGGAGCCGCCGCCGCCGACCTGGGGCAAGCGCGCCAAGCCGCCGATGTAGGCTCGCGCCTAACGCGGCCGCTCGAGCTTGGGCGGCCGCCTGCCGCGTCGGATCGCGCCGACCACCGGTTGGTAATCCAGCTCGCGTCCCTCACGCACGCAGCGCAGCAGCAGACCGCCGCGGCTCATGTCGCCGCGGCCCACGAAGTCGATGGGGAAGACCAGCCGGTCTTCGAAGATCTCCATGAGGATGTCCGCATACTTGCCGGTCGCGATGCTGCCGAGCAGCACGACGCGCGTCGCCGCCCCGATACTCGCGGCGAGCTGCTCGGCGTCGCGGCGCAGCGGTGTGACGTAGCGCGCGTCGCCGGCGGCGATGTCCACCCCGGAAAACGCGATCAGGTCATCGCGCCAGACGGCATGTTCCGGCGGTACGAGCCCGCGATCCGTCGTGATGACGAGCGACGCGGGGGTGCCGGGGGCGCGTCGCCCGAAGGCGCCGGCGTAGGACAGTTTGCCGCGAAAATACAGGCCGCTGAGAAAGCTGAACACCTCTCCGAGCGGCGCGCCCTCACGGCCGCGAAGGCGCTCGGCGAGCTCGAACGCCGCCGCGGGATTCAACAATTGCCGCGCCCGCACTCCGTCGCACCGCGCCGGCGAAAGAAGGAAGATCTGATCCATGCCACCGACTATGATACGTGATCCTCTCTCGCGACGGCAGCGCTCGTGGCTCTCACGGCAACGATCTACAACTTCGACATCCATCTTTCCGACGTCGACCGCAACGTGTACGAGACGCTCGCGCTCCGCGTCGCGCAGCATCCGTCGGAGACCACCGAGTACCTCGGCACGCGCGTGCTCGCCTACTGTCTCGAATACACCCAAGGGATTGCGTTCGGGAAAGGGCTGGCCGAGCCCGATGAGCCGGCAATCACCATTCGAGATCTCACTGGAGCCCTCCGTGCGTGGATCGAGGTCGGGTCACCCGATGCCGATCGACTGCACAAAGCGAGCAAAGTGTCGCCTCGAGTTGCCGTGTACAGTGTGAAGGACGCGACGCAGCTCGTTCGCCAGCTCGCCGGAGGCCGGATCCATCGCGCGGAGACGATCCAGATCCGGGGCATCGCACGGCCGCTGGTCGATGAATTCGCCGCCCGACTGGAGCGCCGCACCGCGTTCGAGCTCGCGGTGACCGATCGCCACCTCTACCTCACCATCGGGGGCGAAACGCTCGACGGCGACCTCCGTGACTACGCGCTGGACGCCTGAGGTGCACATGGCATTCGAGCGTCGTTGCTTTAGCTTGGTGCCGTGCAGGACGAAGGCCCCCACTCGAAAACCGAAACCTGCGACACCCGCCGTACGTCCTTCTCCATGGACGTCACGACGGCATGAGGACACATCGTGCAATTGTCGATTCTCGCGCTCAACCTGATCTACGCTGCGCTTGGCGTGGTGCTCATGTACGTGAGCTACCGCCTCATCGACCGGCTCACGCCGGAAGTCGATTTCCCGGCGGAGCTGAAGCGCGGCAACGTCGCCGTGGCAATCTTCATTGCGGCGCTTTTTGTCGCGATCGCGCTCATCGTGGGCCGGGCGATCGGATGACGACGTCTCGCGCGGCGATGGCCCTGTCGATCGTCTTCGCGCTTTGCTTCGTTCTGAGCGGCGCCAAGCCGGCGCCGGCTCAGACCTCGACGCTGTCGAAAACCGGCCACGCGCTGGAGCGTGCCGCGCAGGCCCGCGCGGCAAAGAAGATCAGCGAGCGGTACGATCCGACGTTTCGCAAATACACAAAGCGGTTTTTCGGGCCCGCGTTCGACTGGAAGTACTTCAAGGCGCAGGGCTTCGCCGAGAGTGGGCTCGACGCGAACGCTCAGAGCTGGGTGGGCGCGCGTGGCGTGATGCAGCTCATGCCGTCGACCTATCACGACATCGCCTCGCACCGCCCGGAGTTCGGCTCGATCGATCAGCCCGAGTGGAACATCGCCGCCGGAATCATGCACGACCGCTACCTGTGGCAGCTCTGGGGGAAAGGCGTCCCAGCCGCCGAGCGGCCGCACTTCATGTTCGCGAGCTACAACGCGGGCGAAGGCACGATCACACGCGCGCTCGCTGCCGCTCGCGCGAAGGCCGCCGATCCGGTGTGGGCAAGCGTCGAACAGGTCGCACCCACCGTCCAGCGCTGGCGGTACTCGGAAACGCTCGGCTACGTGCGCCGCATCGACTCGACGTACGCGCGACTTCACACACCCTGAGCCGGTGCCGGCGGGCGGTCGCTCTACACCGGCCGTTCGATCGACGGGCTTTGCGGTGTGAAGAACCGCGGGCCCGACTCGGTGATGTGCAGACAATCCTCGAGCCGGATTCCGAATTCACCATAGATGGCGATCGTCGGCTCGTCGCTGAAGCACATTCCCGGTTGGATCTTCGTCATGTTGCCGCGAACGAAGTTCGTCCATTCGTGTCCATCGAGTCCGATCCCGTGGCCGGTGCGGTGCGGAAGACCGGGCACCTTGTAGTCGGGACCGAAGCCGGCGGCGGTGATCACCTTGCGCGCTGCGGCGTCGACTGATTCGCACGTCGCGCCGACCCTCGCCGCCGCGAACGCCGCGCTCTGGGCGCGCTTCTCCGTCTCCCACACGTCGCGCTGGCGCTGCGTCGGTTTGCCGAACACCGTCGTTCGCGTGATGTCCGACGTGTATCCATCGAGCGTGCATCCGGCGTCGATGAGCACCACGTCGCCCTCGCGCAACTTCTGCGGCTGGATGCTTCCGTGTGGAAACGCCGTGTATTTGCCGAAGATCACGAGCGCGCCGTCGCCGACGCCGCCCAGCCGCGTCGTCGCCTCGCCGACATGCGCCGCGAGCTGCTGCTGGGTCATTCCCTCTTTCAGCGTCCTGAGTGACGCACCAATCGCCTGCAGCGTGATGTCGTTCGCGCGCTGCATGAGCGCGATCTCAGCCGGCGACTTGATCATGCGACAGCCGGCGGTAACCGGGGTGGCGCTCACGAACTGAGCGTTCGGCAGCTCCTGACGCACACCATCGTAAATGAAGAAGCGCACGCGCTCCTCCATGCCGATCTTGCCGGTCGCCGCGCCGCGATCACGGATGATCTGCGCGATCACACGGTACGGACTCTCGTCCTCCTGCCAGACGCGGACGTCTTTGGAGGACGTGATCAGCTCGCGCGCGCGTTGTTCCTCGAACGCCGGCGTGACCCAGGCCAGCTCGCCGCGCGCGGGAATGACCACACCGAACGTTCGTTCGCTGTTCCCCCACCGCACGCCGGTGTAGTAGAACATGCTCGTGCCGCCCTCGAGAAAGATCGCGTCAATGCCGTTCTCGGTCATCAATCGGCGCGCCTTCTCGATGCGCGCGCGGCGCTCCGCGTCGCTGATCGGCAGAACGGACGGCTCGATCGGCCGGAGCGACGCGATCGGCGATGGCGTGCCCTGTCCTTCTGCTACGCCGCTCTCGAGCAGTGCGGGGCCGATCGCCGCCGCGCCCAGCAGGCCGGCCGAACGGCCGATGAACCGTCGTCTATTCATCCAATTCTCCCGTGTGAGCCGCGCGCCGATTCACTGTGCCACTCACTTTGCCAACGCCAGGTATTTCGGGTCGATGCCGGTGAACCCCCACGCCTGAAGCTGACGCGCCCAAGTGCCGAGGTTGTCCTTCGACACGCGGATCAGCGACATCTCGATGCGATTCGCGACGTCCTTCTTGAGATAGACGTGATCGAAAATGGTCTTCACCGACACGTAGCCCCACAGATACGGCTGCTGCGCGATCAGCACCGGCGCGAGTCCGGCGTCGACGTACGCGAGCTCGTCGGGAAGCGCGTCGACAGCGACGATCTTCACGCGCTTGGGATCGAGATCGGTCAACAACGATTTTGTGAACAGCGGCCACCCGCCGATCATCGCCCAGCCCGTGATGTCCGGATACGCATTCTGCACGCGGATCACCTCGGCCGCGGCGTCCTGCGGCGTCTCCGCGTGATAGAAGGTGTTCACGATCTTGATGCCCGGGTACTTCTTCGCCGCCTCCTTCGCTCCCTCGACACGCTTCTGCAGGTTCGGCGCGTTCTGATTGCCGGCAAGGATGGCGACGCGCCCCTGGCCGTGCATCTGCGTCGCAAGCTCGTCCATCGTCTCGCGGCCCATCAGCGCATCGTCCCCGCCGTAAAATGAAAAGCGCTTGGAGTTGGGGACATCGCTGTCGAACGTCATCACGGGCACGCCGCGCGCGACGGCGTCGTCGATGGCGCCGACGACTTTTCCGGCGTCGCTCGCCGAGAGGAGAACGGCATTGTCACCCGCGTTCACGGCCTCGCTGATGCGCTGCGCCTGAACCGTTCCGTCCTCGGTCGGCGGCGTCAGCCAGTCGATGTGCACCGTGACCCCACTGCTCTTCGTCAGCTCGGCTGCGGCCGCCTCGGCGCCCTGACGCCCCGAGAGGAACACGGGGTTGGTCGAGCTCTTGGCGATCATGGCGATCGTGAACGTCTTGCCGCTCGCGGCAGTCCTCGCCGCCGGGGAAGGCGCTTTCGCCGTGTCGCCGGCCGGCTGGTCGGACTTGGCGCAGCCGACCGCCGCGAGGAGCGCGAGCGCAATCCAGTGCGGAGCGGCGAGAGAGCGTATCGATCGCATTCGGTCTTCCTGTCGAGAGATACCTGGCCCGAGGGCGCGAAAATGTAAGCGCTTAGAACATACGGGTGGACGAGAGGGTGTCAACGCGCTTGTGCGCGCGTTCGAGGCGGCGCGATACTAGGGCATGAGTCTCGCCGACGTCGCGCGCCGCGCGCGCGTTTCCACCGCGACCGTCTCGCGCGTGTTGAATCATCTCGACGGCGTCCGGCCGGCGACGCAGGCGCGCGTGCTTGCGGCGGTCGAGGCGCTGGGCTACACGCCCGATCTCAATGCACGGCATCTCGCCGGCGGCCGCACGCGATCGCTCGGCATGATCGTCTCCAATCTCGAGAACCCGTTCTTTCTCGACATCTTTCGCAGCGTCGAGGCGCAGGCCAGGCGTCACGGACACGAGGTCCTCGTGGCCAACACGGATTACTCGGCCGAGCGGTTGGCGACGAGCATCGCGATGATGGTCGGCCGGCGCGTCGCCGGGCTCGCGCTCGTCGTTTCCGAGACCGTGCCGGCGGCGCTCGCGCGAATCGCCGGCGCGCTGCCGACGACCGTCTACGACGGCGGCCACCGGCTCAAACACGTCACCAATATCCGCGCGAACTATCGGCGTGGGATGCAGCACATCGTCGAGTATCTCGACGCGCTGGGCCATCGGCGTATGGCGTTCGTGGGACATCACACGAGCCTAGGGCCACTGCACGATCGCCGCGAAGCCTTCCTCGAGGTCGCGAGGGACCTCGCGCCGCGGGTGAAAGTCATGACCGTCGCCGCCGACGACGGCCTGGCCGGCGGCCAGCATGCCGCGCGGCAGATCCTGGCGTCCGGGTTCAAGCCGACGGCGATCGCTTGCGTGAACGACGTGATGGCGATCGGCGTGCTGCGCGAGCTACGCGCGAACGGCCTGTCGGTGCCGCGCGACGTGTCGGTCACCGGCTTCGACAACATCACGCTGGCCGAGTACGCGTTTCCGGCGTTGACGACGGCGGACATCCCCCGCCAGGAGATCGGGAGGCTGATCGTCGAATCGCTCATCGCCGGGGGCGATCGCGGCCGGCGCCGGGGCGGGGAGATCGTCATTCAGCCGGAGCTGATCGTCCGCGGCTCGACGGCCCCGCGCGCGGCCGGCACGCGGCTCCCCCGCCCGCGCGTGCCGCGCAAGCCGCGCAAGGCGCGCACTTCCTGAGGCTGAGCTGGCGCTCTTTCGGTGCGCCAGCGTTTTGGATAATCTGTAAGCGCTTACACTTCACGAGACCGGGCCATGGCGATTCATCAGATTCAATCCAACGCGGGCGGCAAGCTCACCGCGAAACGGGCGGCGAAGCCGTCAGCAGCGCCGGTACAACCGCGCCGCACCGAGCGCGTCACCTTCGGCGTGCTGGTCGGCAATCGCGGCTTTTTCCCCGGCCACCTGGCGCGAACGGGACGCGACGAGATGCTCCAGGCACTCGAGGCCGAGGGCTTCGGTTCGGTGGCCCTCTCGCCGGCCGATTCGGTGCACGGTGCGGTCGAGAGTCGAGACGAGGCCAAGGCGTGCGCGGCGCTCTTTCGCGCCCACGGCGACGAGATCGGCGGCATCATCGTCACGCTGCCCAATTTCGGCGACGAGCGCGCGGTCGCTGAAACACTCCGGCTCGCCGGGCTGAACGTCCCGGTGCTCATCCACGCGACCGCCGACGATCCGGCGCGCATGGGCATCGACGCCCGGCGCGACGCGTTCTGCGGCAAGATGTCCGTCTGCAACGTGCTCACGCAGTACGGAATTCCCTATACGCTCACATCGCTGCACACGCAGCGCCCGGAGTCGGACGGCTTCCACGCGGACCTGCGCCGATTCGCGGCGGTCTGCCGTGTCGCGAAGGGTCTCAGGCAAGCGCGCATCGGCGCGATCGGCGCGCGCCCGGCGGCGTTCAAGACGGTCCGGTACAGCGAGAAGATTCTCGAGGCGAGCGGGATCGCCGTCGAGCCAATTGATCTCTCGGAGATCCTCGGGCGCATTCACCGTCTCGCCGACGACGAGCCGGACGTGCGCGCCAAGCTCGACGCGATGCACGACTATGTGTCCACCGAAGGCATCCCGGACGCGGCGCTCGCGAAAATGGCCAAGCTCGGCGTCGTCGTCGACCGGTGGATGCAGGAGGCCGATGTCACCGTCACGGCGATTCAGTGCTGGACGTCGCTCGAGGAGTTCTTCGGCGTCGTGCCATGCACGATCATGAGCATGATGAGCGACATGAATCTGCCGAGCGCCTGCGAGGTGGACGTCTGCGGCACGATCAGCATGTACGCGCTCACGCTCGCGTCGCAAACGCCGAGCGCGCTGCTGGACTGGAACAACAACTACGGCGAGGACCCGAACAAGGCGGTCTGCTTCCACTGCAGCAATCTGCCCAAGGCGTTCTTCGACGAGGTGCACATGGACTACCAGGCGATCATCGCCGGCACGGTGGGACGCGAGAATACGTATGGCACGTGCGTCGGCAAGGTGAAGCCAAGCCCCATGTCGTTCGCGCGCTTCTCGACCGACGATCGCACCGGCCGCGTTCGCGGGTACGTCGGGGAGGGTCGGTTCACCGATGACCCGCTCACGACGTTCGGCGGCGCCGGCGTCGTGGAGATCCAAAAACTTCAAGATCTCTTACGTTTCATCTGCGTCAACGGCTTCGAGCATCACGTGGCCGGCACGATGGCGACGGTGGCCGACGCCGTCCACGAGGCGACGACGCGCTATCTGGGCTGGGACGTCCTGCGGCACGCGTGAGCCGATGGCGATCGCTGCCGGCGTAGATTACGGGACGCAAAGCGTTCGCGTCGCGATCGTCCACAGCGAGCGCGGGCCCATCGGCGCGGGCGTCGGCGAATATCCGGTTCTGCGCGACCGCGCCGATCCGGATTTCGCCACCCAGTCGCACGCGGCGCACATGGACGCGCTCATCGTTGCGATGCGCGCCGCGCTGGCCGACGCCGGCGTCGACGGGCGCGACGTGGTGTCGATCGCGATCGACACCACCGGCTCGACCGTCATTCCCGTCGGGAAGAATCTCGAGCCCCTGGATGATTACTACCTCTGGGCCGATCATCGCGCCAAAGACGAGGCGGCGCTGATCACCGAGGTCGCACGCCGCGAGGGGCTGCCGGCGATCGCCTACTGCGGCGGTGTGTACTCGTCGGAGTGGGGATTCGCCAAGCTGCTTCACTGGCTGCGACACAATCCCGACAAGCGCGCGCGGTTTGCGACGGCGCTCGAGCACTGCGACATGGTCGCGTCGGTGTTGTGCGGCATTACCAATCCGGCGGACGTGCCGCGATCCGTCTGCGCGATGGGCCACAAATGGCTCTGGAACGAATCGCTCGGCGGATTGCCGTCCGAAGAATTCCTGTGCGCCGTCGATCCGTTGCTCGCCGGCGTTCGAGGCAAGCTGGCGGGCCGCTATCTCACCTCCGATCAGATCGCCGGACGCCTCGACCCGATCTGGGCCGACCGGCTCGGTCTTCGCGCCGGGATTCCAATCCCGGTGGGCGCGTTCGACGCACACTGGGACGCCATCGGGGCCGGCGTCGTCGAGGGCGACGTCGTCAACGTCATCGGCACGAGCACGTGCATCATCGCGATCGCGAAAGACGCGGAGTGCGTGCCCGGTGTGTGCGGCGTCGTGACCGGGTCGGTGCGGCCCGGGTACGTCGGCGTCGAAGCGGGACTCTCAGCCGTTGGCGACATCTTCGAGGCGATCGCGCGGCGCGCCGGGACGAACGTGAGAGATCTCTCACCAGGGCTCGACGACTACCGGGCCGGGCAGACCGGCCTGCTGCGCATGTCGTGGGACAACGGCGATCGCACCGTGCTGGTGAATCCGAATCTGGGTGGCATCACCTTCGGGTGGAGCGTGAGCCACGACGCGCGCGACGAGCTGTTCGCGGCGATCGAGGGCACGGCCTTCCACACGCGCATCGTGCTCGAGCGGATGGCCGAGCACGGCGTGCCGATTCGTCGCGTCATCAACGGCGGCGGCGTGCCGCAAAAGAACGCCGTGTTGAACCGCGTGTACGCGAACGTGCTCGGCGTACCGGTGCTCGTGCCGGAGCGGCCGGTGACGGGGCTCGGTTCGGCGATCTTCGCGTTCATGGCGGCTGGAGCCTTCCCGTCGATCGACGACGCGCAGCGCGCGCTCTGTCCGTCGTACCGCGTCTTCGAGCCCGATCCGCGCGAACGAGCGACGTACGAACGACTTTACGCGATGTACAGATCGCTGTATTTCGCCATGGGTGACCCGAGATCAGACGCGGCGTACGTCGGCGGCGTGCTCCCTGAGCTGCGTCGCATCGCCACGGAGGCGCGGAGCCGGACGCAGTCGTCCTGACGAAGGGACGCCGGCTGTGACTACTCCACGCAGATGCGGCAGCCAACATGGCGCCTATGATTTCTCTCGAGGCGGCGCCCGCGCCATCGGTCGCGAGCGGTCGGGCGCATCGGCGGACTAACTCACTCAAACGTGCCCGAACGCCGAGGCGTGATCGACCACCCATTGGCGAAAGGTGCGCGCCGGCGATCCGAGGACGTCGGCCACGGTAGAGGTTACGAACGCGCGGTGACCGATCGTCGCACCCCAGGCCGTGAGCAGCATGTCCACGGCCTGACTCGGCCAGCCAGCTGTCGTCTCGCGCCGGAACTCGTCCGGCGTCAGCTCTTCGAATCGGATCGGGCGTCCGATCGCGGACCCGATGATGCTCACCTGCTCGGCCTGACTCAGTGACGCGGGGCCAGTCAGCACATAGTCTCCGCCGGCATGCCCGTCCGCAATCAGGGCACGCGCGGTCACGGCCGCGATGTCGCGCTCATCGATCGGCGCGGTCTCGGCCGCGCCATAGGGCCACCGGACCACGTCTCCCTGTCGAATCGAAGCCGCCCACCAGTGCAGCGCGTTCGACGCGAACATCCCTGGCCGGATGATCGTCGAGGCGATGCCGGTGGCCGCGATCAGCCGCTCGATGTCGGCGTGGAGGGCAGCCATGGGGTTCGGCTGCTGGAAGAAGGGATGCGGCGTTTGGTGCGGAGAGGAGAGAAAGACGACCCGCCGCGCGTGCAGCGCCAGACGCTCGACGACGGCTGGAACGGTGGTCGGCGGCGCGGTCCAGAGGAGAAAGACCGCGCCCACGCCGCGCAACCCGGCGTCGAGCGATTCTGGCACGCTGAGATCCCCAGCGACGATCTCGACGGCCGCCGGCAATCCCGCCGCGTCCGGTCGCCGCGTGAGCGCGCGCACCGGCACGCCGTTGTCGAGCAGTTGGGCCACAACGGCACGCCCGATCCGGCCGGTGGCTCCGATCACGAGTGTCGCCTTCACGGAGACCAGCCCATGTCATCCTCTGGTTCAGCGCAGGCTATCAATGAACGCGAGGACCTCCCTAACCACTTCGGTTTCATTGGATCGAAAGACATAGTGATTCGAGTGTGGGATTCGTACTACACGTGCGCCTGGTGTGCCGCGTTCAAACGCCGAGATCTGCGGCATCACCGCGGCAAGATAGGCCGAATCCGACTTTGCGAGCGCCACCGAGTCCTTGAGCAACGCGGCCGACGGCTCGCGCGGTGCGGCGAAAATCGCCAGCACCGGTCCGCGAATCGCCGTGAACTTTTGCTCGCCCGCGAACAGCGAATCGGCAACGAAATCCCGCGCGAACGGCGGCGGCGTCACGTCACGATCTCGGCGCGCCGCGAGGCCTCGTGCCCAATCGCGCATGTCGCGCTCCATGAGCGGAAGGCTCGTTGTCAGGAGGTCGTTGAGAATGTTTTCGAGCGCCCGCGGACTCAACGCGGGTGAAAGCCGCGCGAGCTTGCGCTGGACGTCGTACATGTTGATCAACGTGTTGTGCTGCGCCGAGTCGTAGTACGCGTACGCGTAGCCGGCGTCGAGGTATACCAGGCCCGCCACGCGCTGGGCATGCCGCGAGCCGATTGAGCTCAGCTCTTCGCCCGCGATCGAGTGGCCGATAAGAACGGGCTTGGCAAGACGGAGGGAATCGAGTACCGCAAGCACGTCGTCGCCGAGGCGGTCCGCCGAGTATCCGGACAGGGGCGCGCTGGACCGCCCAAAGCCGCGGCGCGTGATTCCAAATACGTGATACTGCCCGACGAGCTTCGTCGCAAACTTATCGAAGACGTGCGCGGTGTTACCGGCGCCGGCCAGAAGTACGACGGGGCGTCCCGTTCCACCCCAGTCGAGAACCTCGAGGGAGACGTTCGTGTCGACAGCGATTTGTCGAATTGAGTGCGATGATGAATCGCGCCACGCAGTTTGTGCGGTCGCCCGCACGAAAACCAGCGGTCGAGGGGGCTCGCCTTGCGCCCAAGTGCCCGTGATCGTGTCGCCGCGTGCGTTGAGTGCCCCGTCGAAGATGCCGCGAATGCGGCTGAAGACGATCCTGATGCTGCGCGAAGCAATCGCGACCGTGTCCGCGGTGACCGGACTTTGGAAGCCGGATTGGTCGATGCTGAACTGCACGACCTTCACACGGCCATTGTCTTGTGCAATGTCGAGTACGAGACGCAGAGGTCTCGCGGCTGTCACGAGCGTTCCTTGCCAGGTACCAAACGCGTCCTGCGCCGCGAGCGGAGTGGGCGCCGCGCGAAGCGTGGCGGCGAGTGTGAAAACGAAAAGTCGGTGCATGAATGCTCCTGACAGGACCGCATCTACTATCGTCATAGTACTTAACTCCGTGCGTTCCCGAATGCAAGGCGATCGTCGGGATGCGTCATACGTCGCGATCAAGCGTTGCGGAACCGCAGCAGTTCAGCGCGTCGGATACCACAGGCCAGCGGTCAGCCAGACGGTTACGCTTGCACGTGCCGTGCAGCATTCGTAAATCGTTCGCCAGCTTTCAAACGATCGTTAGACCGCCTGCTCACTGGTGCCGGATCGGGCAACGAGCGTGGGCATGGCTGCGGTGCCGGTTCGCGTGTGGGTCGTGAGATGACTTCCCCAACAGAGCGCCTCCCAACGCTCAAAGACGACGTGCGAGACAGGGCGGCGGCGGGCGATGCGTGCAATGCAGCAACGGTCGTCGAGCAACGGCGCTCAGGGGCCAGCAGCATCCAATAGCTTGCGGCCCTCCTCGTCCGCTCGAAACGGGCTCCAAGCGGGACACGTCTCAAAGGCGAGATACGAGTCGCGCGCCTCGATGCCACGGGCCACGAGGGCCCGCGCCTCTTCCAGTCGGCCCGCCGACGCAGCGATCGCACCCTGCTCGGACCATCCCACGTACATCGTGCGCGCCCGCTGCGTGATCTCGTTGAAGACTTGCTCGGCGGCATCACGATTCCCCAGTCGCGAATGGGCCGCCGCGACCTCGGCGAGGATACGTGGTCCCCGTCGAGACATCAGCAGTGCCGGTTCGGCTGCCTCCAACGCTTCGGCATCGCGCGCGGCCGCGGCAAACGCCCACACGAGGGCCCAGCGGCCCGTAAACGCCGCCGGATCGAGCTCGACGGCACGCCGTGCCTCGGCGATCGCGTCGGCGTGTCGGGCTGTCGATGACAGACTGAATCCGCGAACGGCCGCCGCCCAGGCGTTGAGCGGGTCGATTCGGGTCGCGGTCTCGAGATCGAGCAATGCACGTCGTCGCGTGTCCTCGGTGCCGCCGTGACGGTAGGCATTGATAAACGCCCGCTCTACGATGGCGCGAACATGAAGCGGGTCGATGGCGAGCGCGCGATCGGTGATCGCGGTGCTCGCGGCCATGTTCCAGTCGAACACCGCGGCGATGTTCGCGAGAGTCGCCAGTGCTTCGACCTGCTGCGGATCGAGTGACAGCGCCCGCTGCGCCGCGGCGCGAGCGCGCGGAATAACGTCGGCAGTGGGCGCCATGCCGTATATGGCGAAGAGCCTGTTCGCATCCGCGAAAAGGGCGTGCGCTTCAGCCAGCTCGGGATCGAGTGTCAGCGCCTGCTCGAAGCACTCCGCGGCGCGAACGATCGACGGCCCACGCTGCGCCACGAGCACGCGACCGCGCAGCAGGAGCTCGTAGGCCTCGACGTTGCGCGGGCCCGCGCGCGCATCGCGCGCCGGACCCGCGTCCATCAGGGACAACTCGAGCTTGGCGCCGATCGTGCTGGCAATTTCGTCCTGTAGCGCGAAGACATCGGTCATCTCGCGGTCAAAGCGCTCGGACCAGATATGGCAACCGTCCGACGCGTTGATCAACTGCGCCGTGACGCGCAGGCGATTTCCGGCCTTTCGTACGCTGCCCTCGAGCACGGTTCGCACTCCGAGCCGGTCGGCAATCACACGGAGATCCTCATTCTTGCCTTTGAACGCGAAGGAGGACGTTCGTGCCGCGACGCGCAGCCCTCTGTGCTGCGACAGCACGTTGATGATCTCCTCGGTGATGCCATCGGCGAAGTATTCATCGTCGATCGCGGAGCTGATGTTGGCGAAGGGCAGCACCGCCACCGACTTGTCGGCCGACGTCGACAGGAGCGGTTCGACGTTCGTCGACCGCAGCAACGTGATCACGTGTGCGCCGGTTGCCGGACGCTCATCGGGCGACTTGGCGAGAAGTCGCGACACGGTCCGGCTCAGTGACACCGGCACCGAGGCGCGAACCTCTGTGACCTCGCGTGGCGTGTGAACGATTCGGCTCGCGATGACCGCCTGGAGCGTGCCGCCGTTGAATGGAGGTGTCCCCGTCAGCATCTCGTAGAGGACGCAGCCAAGAGAGAAGAAATCGCTGCGGCCGTCGATCACGTCGCCGGTCGCTTGCTCGGGACTCATGTACGCCGGAGTCCCGACGGCCATGCCCACCTGAGTCAGGTTGGAGACGTCGTTCGCCGCCGCGGCGATCGCCTTTCCTATTCCGAAATCGGCGACGATCGCATGGCCTTCGTGCAGCAGGATATTCTCGGGCTTGATGTCGCGATGGACGACGTCATGGCGGTGGGCGTAGTCGAGCGCGTCCGCCACCTCCGTCGCGATGCGAAGCACCAGGTCTACCGGAAGCTGTCCCTGTTCCGCGAGGAGCGAGCGCACCGTCTGGCCCTCCATCACTGGCATCACAAAGAACAGCAGGCCGCCGGCCTCGCCCGAGTCGTGGAGCGGCAAAATGTTCGGGTGATTGAGGCGCGCCGCGAGGCGAATTTCCCGAATGAAGCGTTCCCGCGCGAGCGATTCCGCGACTTCGGACCGCAGCACCTTTATGGCGACGTCGCGGTCATGTCGCAGGTCCCGGGCAAGGAACACAGTCGCCATACCGCCCGCGCCGAGCTCTCGTTCGACGCGATAGCGATCCGCGAGCGGGGTGGTCAGCGTGATAGGGATCGGATTCACCCCCCAATGTGATAGTCGGCGAGGCAGGGCGCAAACCCGGTCACGTTGGCAGGCGAGCCGAGGTCGACGTGAGGCTGGATGGACGACGCGGGGAGCTAGCCCCGCTGCCTGGCACAGTGCCTCGCGCACGGCAGCGCCGGCGCGGTTCCGTCTTCAGGATGACGACGCATCCCTCGACTGGCCGTAGTACGCCGCCGCGCCGTGTTTGCGAAAGAAATGTTTGTCCAGCAGCGACGACGGAATCGGCTCGGCGGCCGCATTGAGCACGACCGTGTGATATGCCATGCGTGCCACTTCCTCGAGAAGCGACGCCGTTTCGACCGCGGCGCCGACGTCATTCCCCCAACAAAAGCTTCCATGACCGGCCACGAGTACCGCCGGCACTCGCAGCGCATCCATACCCGCGAACCGACGCTCGATCGCGCGCCCCGTATTTGCCTCGTACTCGCTGTGTACTTCGTCATGCGTCAGGTGCGACGTGACGGGAATCGGTCCGTGAAAGTAATCGGCGTGCGTCGTCCCCAGACACGGAATCTCCCGGCACGACTGCGCCCACACGGTCGCGAAGTGCGAGTGGGTGTGCACGATGCCGCCGGTCGATTCGAACGCGCGGTATAACACCAGATGCGTCGGCAGGTCCGACGACGGTCGCAGCGATCCCTCGACGACGGCGCCCGCCATGTCGGTCACGACCAGGTTTTCGACCGTGAGCGCGTCGTACGCGACGCCGCTCGGTTTGATCACCACCAGCCCACGCATGCGGTCGATGCCGCTCACGTTACCGAACGTGAATGGGGCCAAGCCGCGGCGTGCGATCTCGACGTTCGCGTCGAGCACAGACGCACGAAGCGCCGCCAGCGGATCGGTCGTCATGCGATTCCGGCTCGCTGCTTCGCGCGCTGGATGATCGCCGCCATCACGTCGCGGTACTTCGTGAACGTGTCGTCGACCACTTGCAGCGTCGGAATCGCGTTCGGCGACAGCGACAGCGTATCCGGATTGAACCGGCCAAACCCCGACTCGTGCACGCCGCTGCTGCCGCGGCCTGCCGCCGGACTGCTCAGGTGTTGAAAGAACCGGCTGTATGGTTGCCATCGCGGTCCGCCGCCGGCGTGATACATCGGAATGAAACCGTGCAGCGCGTCGTAGGGCATCTCGCCGACGCAGGCCACGGTCGGATGCTTGGCGCGAAGATCCGTCACGAGCCGGCGCGTTCCTTCGTGCATGTCGCCGTTGATGCTGTTCACATGTCCGCCGGCGATATCGAGAAAGTACGCGTCGACGCCGTATCGCTCGATCATCTCGCCGATGCGCCCGGCGAGCCAGTTCCGCCAGGAGTCGACTCCGAGATTCATGTAGGCGAGCCAACCGTCCTGGTGGCGATCGTTGTTCCAGTCGACCCAGTTCAGATTGTACACGTCGCCGTCGATCTTCGCCGTCGCGCCGCCGGCGATCGCCGGCCACGTCGACAGCTTCCGGTTCGCCGCGTTGGTGCCGAACATCGGCATCACTTTGAAGCCGAGCGCGTGCGCTTCGCCGATCAGTCTGCGAAAGCCGGCGTCGCCGCCCATGCGAGCGGAGACCTGATAATTGGGGTAGTCCCAGTAGTACCGGCCGTCCCACGCCGACAAAAACAGCAGCACGCGATCGGCCGGCATCTGCGTCGCGATCCAGCGTGCCGTCTCGAGCATCTTCGCGTAATCGTTGAACATGTAGCCGGTGTAGTGCATGCCGTGGAGCGTCGTCACCATTGCGAGCCGCCGCATCCAGTCGGGCGCATCGGTGCGCGTATCCCACTTGGTGAGGGAGAACGCGCGCTCGACGTGCGCCATGTGCCGGCCTATCGCGTCTTCGGCGGAGGTCGTTCGGCCCAGTCGCCATCGTGGAACGGCGACGCGCTTGTCGTTCCGCCACGCGTCGTGCTCGTAGATCGCTTCGATGCGGTACCCCGATTCGCCGGGCGCAAGATAGAAGCGCTTCGGGCGTACGCGGTCGTCGAGCGACGAGACGAACACGACGTCGCCCGGCGCAGCCTGAATCATGAGCAACGGCGTGCTCATGCCGTTGGCGGACCCGGGCCCGTGCAGGTCGCCGGCTCCGAACGGGTAGCCGGCGAGCAGCTCGTTGTCCCGCGTGTCGACGAATTGTCCGGCGCCGAACGAGACCTGTCCTCTCGGCACGCCGCGCACGATCGACGTGACCGTCTTGATCGGGCGATCCATCTCGACCACCGCGTTCCATTCGATCGTCGATCCGTTGCGCTGCAAGGTCGCGACGAGTCGTCCCGGCGCGCGCTCCTGGCCGCCGGCCCAGACGAACCCGTCGCAGGTCAGCCGCAGCTCGTCGTCGTTGCCTTCGGCGCGCAGCATGGTCCGGTCCAGCCCGTACGTGTTCTCCTCGGTGAACACGAGAAATCCGAATCGCAGATTGCCGAAGACGACCGACGGCTCGGGAAAGTCGAAGCTGAACTTCATGAAGCCGCGGCCGCGCGGCGGGATGAAGATTTCGCTCGTCGACGTCAACTCGACGATTTCGCCCGTCGCGTGCGCGGGAGCGGAGCCGAGTGCGGCGGGCTGCGGGGCCACGTTCCCGGCCGTGGCGAGCGACTCGAGGGGAACGAGCGCGCCGGCACCGACCGCACCGACGGTCTTGAGCCAATCGCGACGTGAGATGTCGTCATTCATCAGTATGGGCCTCGGCCCAATTGGTCGACGAGAAATACTAGCGCCGGCCGCGTCCGCCGCTAGTTGAAAGCGCTTACACGCCGGCGCTGGCGCGGGGGCGCCGGTGCTCGCGCGACGCCGCGCAACATGGCATTATAGAGCGACGTTACACGGGAGATCTCAGTGATTCGCACCCATCGCAGCGCCACCACGCTGCTCATCCTCGGCGCTACGGTGGCCGTCGCGCAGACGCCGCGGCCGATGACCTTCGTCGACGCGCAGAACATGCGGCAGACGAGCGGCCTCGATCTCAGTCCCGACGGCCGGTCGCTGCTGTACGCGCTCAGCGTGCCGGACTGGAGCGCCGCGAAGCGCCAGACCGACATCTACGTAGTCTCGGTCGATCGCGGTCTGGCGAGCACCCGGCAGCTCACGTTCACGAACGACAAGAACGAGACGAGCCCCAAGTGGTCGCGCGACGGCGCCTTCATCGCTTTTCTCTCCGACCGCGATGCCGCAAGCAGCGCGGGCGCCGCGGGCGGGCACAACCAGCTGTATGTGATGCCGTTGGACGGCGGCGAGGCGAGACGAGTGACCGACACACGCGACGGCGTGTCGAGCTTCTCGTTCAGCAAGGACGGCAAGTCGATCGTGTATGCGACGGGGCGCGCCGGCAACGAGCAATTGTTCGCCGTCGCCACGGCGACCCTGTGGCAGGCGGATGCGCCCAAGGCCACACAATGGACGCGGCACACGACCGGCGTAGGCAACTGGCAATGGTCGCCGGACGGCAAGCGAATCTACTTCGTCACACCGGACAGCATCGATCGCGATGATCGCGCCCGCACCGAGAAGCAGTTCACGGTGCGCCCGCGCAATCCCGCGTCGTCAGTGGCAAGCCTCTGGGCCTTCGACGTCGACACGAAGCAGGAACGCCGGCTCACCAGCGACTCGAGCTACAGCGTCGGCGACGTCTCCATCTCGAGCGACGGCAGGTGGATCGGGTATCGCGGGCTGTCGGCGAATCGTTACGAGCGCGGCATTCTCGAGCAGAACGATTACGCCGACCTGTATCTTCTCGACGTCGCGAGCGGCAAGATCGAGCGGCTCACGAAGAACAGCGACATCAGCGAAGGTCCGGTCACTTTCTCGCCCGACAGCAAGCTCGTCGCCTTCTCAGCGCCCGACGACTTCAAGTTCATGCACAACGAGCGCATCTACGTGCGCCACGTCGACCAGCCATCGGAGCAGTGGAAGAAGATCGGAGCGAACTTCGACGGCGACGTTCGCTCCGGCGGCCGAGGAGGCGCCGGTGGCGGCGAGGACGGCATCGCGTCGTCGTTCTGGTCGGCCAACAGCGACACGATCTACTTCACGACGGGCGTCCACGCAACGACGCAGTTCTTCGGCGTCTCGGTGAGCAGTGGCCAGGCGAAACAGCTCACCGACGTGAAGGCGACGCTCGCCGTGTCGCGGGACGGCGAGACCGGTCGCGTGCTTCTCGCATATGCGGATCCCACGTCACCGCCGGCGACCTACACGGTCGCGTCGCTCCGCGATGTCGGCGACAAGAGCAAGTGGACGCAGCTCACCGATCCGAACGCCTGGGTGCATCGCCAAATCGCGCTCGGTGAAGAGGAAGAGATCTCGTGGAAGTCGAAGGACGGGAGGACGGTTTCCGGCGTCCTCGTCAAACCCGTCGGGTATCAGCCTGGCAAACGGTATCCGCTCATCGTCGCGATCCATGGCGGTCCCGCTGCCGCCGACATGCTCGGCTTCGACGGCGGCTACAACTCGCAGGTCTACGCCGGCGCGGGTTACGCCGTGCTGCTGCCCAACTATCGCGAGTCGACGCAGTACGGCGAGAAATTCAAGATCGAGAGTCAGGGCGACTACTTCACCAAAGGGTTCCAGGACATCATGACGGGCGTCGACTACCTGATCGCGCAGGGGATCGTCGACAGCACGCAGATGGGCGCGCTCGGGTGGAGCGCCGGAGGCCACTACTCGAACTGGATCGAGGGGCACACCACCCGGTTCAAGGCCATCAGCTCCGGGGCCGGCGTCGCCAACTGGATCTCGATGTGGAGCCAGAGCGACACGCAGCGTCTCCGTCAATGGTACCTGGGAGACAAGATGTACTGGGAGCCCGGCCAATTAGAGAATTGGTGGAAGCAGTCTCCCATCGCCTACATCAAGAACGCCAAGACGCCGATGTTCATTCACGTCGTCGACGGCGACCCGCGCGTGCCGCGGCCGCAGAGCGAGGAGATGCACATGGCGCTCTCCAAGCTCGGCGTGCCGAACGAGTTCTGGGTGTACCCCGGCAGCACGCACGGTATTCCCGACGCCCGCAATCAGTACCTCAAGGCCGTGGCCGAGATGGCGTGGATGGACTACTACGTCCGCGGCAGCGGAAAGCGGTTCGCATGGCGCGACGTGTTGACGGCGGTCGACACCGGCGGCCCTCAGCTCTCCGGCCACGCCGCACCGCAGCCATGAGTACCCGCCGTTCAGCTCTCGGACGCAACCGGTTCGCCGCCGCTCTCCTCGCCGCGGCGATCGTCACCGCGCCCGCTCGCGCGCAGATGCCTGGCATGTCCGGGATGGGCGATACACATCATGTTGCTCCAGTCCGCGTGTCGGCCACCGACCGCCGCGAGATCGAGACCGTGGCCCGAGCGGTCGCGCCGCTCGGCACTACCACCGCGGCTGCTGCAGCCGGCTTCCAACCCAAGTTCGGGTGGATCCCGACAATGGGCGCGCACTGGGTCTCGATGCAGAAAATGATGAGCGGACGGCAGACCGACCGCACGGCACCGAGCCAGTTGATGTTCTCGACGATCGCGGGTAAGGATTCGCTCGTCGGCGCCGCATACGGCTACGTCACCGCGGACAACGACACCGTGCGTCCGTCCCTCTTCGACGGCAGTCCGCCCTGGCATGAGCACCCCGATCTCGCGCCGCCCGGGGCCACGCTCGTCATGCTCCATGTCTGGTTCGTGCCGTCACCCGACGGGCCGTTCGCGGGGACCAACCCGAACCTACCCTTCTGGGCCGTGGGTCTCGAGGCGCCCGACTCGACACGGATGCGCGCCGAGACCTACGAGGCGGTCGTTCGGCGCGCGAGCCTCGCGCTCGCCGAAGTGGCGGATTCCGGCTCCATCTTTCCGCAGCTCAAATGGCGGCCCGAGGTCGGCCCCGCGATCGCCGCGCGCCGCGACTCGGTACGCGCGCTCATCCCGGCGCTGCGCGCGGCCGAGCGCGCGCACGACCCGGCCCGATGGGACGCCGCCGTGACGCAGGCGGCCGCGTTGTGGGATGGGATGTACGCGACCTATCTCACGAGCGCACGAACGAAAGCGGGGAAGCAGCGGATCGAGCGATTCGTGGCGATGCTGCTCGGGCAGCATCACCAGTAGCTTCCTGTCCGCGGTAGCGGTCCGCGCTCCAGGGGTCAGACACGCGCGAGATCGCGTCCCGTCCACCGCTCCGCCGACCGCACGCCTGCACTCCGTTCCGCGGCGTCGGGCTGGGCGCACGCCCACGCGGCATGCTCGATCAAGCCCGCCGCCGCGCTCACGCGCGCAATGGCGAACGCCAGCCGCCGCGCACCCGCCTCTCGTGCAGCCGCGTCACGCGTTGCCGCAACGTGCCGCTCGATCCGATCGGTAGCCTCGTGGGCTCGGCGCGCCGCTGACTGCAGCACGTCCGGCGTCGCCGCATCCAATCGTGCCCGCACGTCGGCGAGCCACGGCTCGAGAGCGCTCGAGCGCTCGATCGCCCGCAGCATGTCGAGGCTCAGCACGTTGGTCGTTCCTTCCCAGATGGGCAGCACCTGCGCGTCGCGGAGGAGACGCGGCAGGCCCGTGTCCTCGATGTAGCCTGCGCCGCCGAACGCCTCGAGGGCTTCGCTCGCGACCGCGACCGCCTGCTTCGCCGTGTAGAGCTTCGCCACCGGCGTGAGGAGGCGAAGCATGGACTGCTCGGCATCCGTTGCCTCGCCGCACTCGACCTTGCCCATGAGCTCCACGGCCTGGAACGCCAGCACGAACGACGCGCGCACGCGAGTCTCGAGGTCCGCGAGCGTCTCGGCGTGCAACGGCTGCTCGACGAGCGGCTTGCCGAACGCCACGCGACGGCGGGCGTAGTCGCGCGCCAGGGCAACGGCGCGGCGCATCCCAGACACGGCGGCGACGGCGTTCGAGACGCGCGTCACGTTGAAGAGCGCGGCGATCTTGCGCACGCCGTCCCCCTCGCCGCCGATGAGCACCGCCGGTGCGCCGTCGAGCGTGAGCTCGGCGGTCGGCAGCGCGCGCGTGCCGAGCTTGTCCTTGAGGCGGTCGACGCGAATGCCGCA
>Ga0157370_10000365_pt1 | contig 57133 bp, 49 predicted proteins | sample C35metaG_FD_113463 | JGI IMG/M metagenome (GOLD analysis project Ga0157370, IMG submission 113463) | Corn rhizosphere microbial communities from Kellogg Biological Station, Michigan, USA - C3-5 metaG | ecosystem: Host-associated > Plants > Roots > Rhizosphere > Soil | place: USA: Michigan...
AGGCCATTGCCGTGGGACACGCTGTTCTTGATGACCATGTTGACGGTCTGCTCGTGGGGATCGAAACCATACCCGGAGCAATCCTTGATCTCGACACTGTCGAGGGTGACGTTGGAATCGTAGCCTTCTTTGCCGGGAATAAAGCCATTGAACCAACCGTCGATCTTGCCCGTGGTGCTATCGCGGTTGCCATCGATGGTGAGGTTGCTGATGCCGAAGTCGTGGGTTTCCTCGCCATAGGCGGAGCGGATAACCCCCGTGATCTTGGTGTCGGAGCCATCAGCCACCTTGACGTTGGTGGCACCCATGCCGTCGCCGTACAGGTAGACGTTGCTCTTGAGCATCAGGCAGCCATCGGAGGGTTCCACACCCCCCGAAACGATGTACGTGCCGGTCGGCATATACACCTGTCCACCGCCTGCAGCGGCGGCCGCATCAATTGCACTTTGGATTGCCGCCGTGTCGTCGGTGAGGCCATCTCCTTTGGCGCCAAAATTTTGTACGTTAAAAATCATGAGCTTATCTCCGTATCAGGCTTTAATCGCAGAAGGTGCCAATATTCCATCGACGACCACTGTGTTATGACCCAGAGACACGCAAAAGTTTTGACCGCGCATCGGAGATACGTCAATAAACCGATATTACTGATCAGTGGTTATGAAAGAGTTTCACGGAAGAACGTTATTTTGACGCTTTTCGGTAAGCGTAATGCGCTGAAAACGCGGGCTATCACGGAAGCTTGATTTGAATTAGCAGGGCTTTGAGGCCGTTTAAGGGGAGGGAGGTGGGAGTGAGAGGCGGGCTAAAAATCGGTGACAAGATCTGACGGTGGTTTGCTTTGAAATATCTAGAGTAATAGCTCTACTAAATGAACGTTTAGTTTAGCTGTAGTTTTTCGAGCAAATAATTTGCACCTTGGACAGGCTTGAAGTAGCGATTTGCAATCAACGGTGTTGCTAAAACAGACGCCATCACGGGCATGGAGCTCGCAGCTAAGAGCTGTTTAGATTTCAAGGGCGTCGATCCCGGGCAATTTGTTTTCCGAGCTGTTAAACAAGTCGAAATTTAGCCAAGGCCAATTCTTGAGCAGCGGCATTGTCTCTTTGCGTTAATCCATTTATAGCGGAATCTGATAATGAATTCGTCGATACGGGGATATTCGTCGCTGCCGCGAAATGACTATCCGTGAAATCCCTGTGCCAACACCACGTTGAAAGCTGCAGATTTCACACAGCAGCGTGCGCGGAGGCAGATCTGGAATGTCAGTAAAGCCACAAAGAACAGTCATTCACCTAAAAATCTCTATCAGCAAATGAAATGGCGAACTCGGGTTTGGTGAACGACCACGCCAATATAGGCGACATTAGAAGCCTGTAAGTAAGCGCATCAGATTGGTTAGTGCGGAACCACAATGAACGGGTGATGGACCCTCAGCGCATTCGAACCGTACGGGTTACGCAAAAGTACTTTTTGAGAGTACTCCGAAGTAAAACTACATATAGCTATTTGGTGTAATGGTGACCGGAATTCAGGGAGTAGCACGTAAAACTTAATCCTACTTCTGGATCAGAATCGCCGTTTGTAGACTGCCATATGGAAGTGATTCGAACATAAGGATTGGGAATGTAGCAATTCTCGGATTTGGAGAGAGGGGATTCACCTGCAGAAAAATCTGAAATTACAGCGAGTAAAATCCCAACCGCTGAGCGCTAATACCCGCGAAGGCAAGCTTGTTCGCCTATTGACATTGGGAATGATTTGTAACCGTCTGGCCAATACACCTTCCCGAGCCTGAACCAGGGTGCACCCCCGGCCTTCCAGTTGGCACGGTTTCTAGAATCTTTACCACCTGCGTTTTCTCGGAGCAGACAACAAGGTTTCATCGCTGAATTAGGATAGAGTTACCGGTAGGGAAATCGGGAAGGCAGCATGACAAGGAACATTTACAGCCCCAGCGTTGATGACCAGATCGCTTACCTAAGAGAAGCGTTAGAGCTACGCGTCCTTGAGGTCTCGGACATTGTGCAATGGGCGGATGATCAGATCATTGCACGAGAAAATCCGGCCTACGAACTGATAGAGCTTGCACTGATGAGAGACTCGAATCGGTACGACGTTGCAAGTCAGTTACTTCGAGTCGGGACGCCCTCCTTGAGCCGCGCGGAGGTATTGCCCTATGTGCTCGCCAAGGCACATGAACAACTCCTTGTAGATCCTGATTTTGGAAAGGTCTTATCAGAAGGACTGTACCAATCCTGGTCTCGGTCGAATTACGACTTTCCTGACGCTCTTAGCCTGTGCGGCTATTTCGAAGATGCCTATTCATTGGCTGAGAGCGGGATAGTTGGGACAGTTGACCAGATCAACCGAGAGCTGCTTGAGTTTACTGCCCAGTTTCAGGACTGCAATTGGTTCGAGAGCGTGCTTGGCCGATAGCGTTCTAGTTTTGAGGTTGGCTCCGAGATCGTGGGGCAAGACGACATTGGTGATAAGCGCTCGCCGAAGTCACCTTGCGTGACTCAGACGGGCATCCACTGTAAGCGGCCGGCCAACGCACCTTTCTGACACTTTCGCTTGAGGCGATGGTGTCCACCTAAATTTAAGTGGACACCATTCGGCCGGCAGAGAACGCATCAGCGGGGTGGCGTCTTGGAGCGTCCCTGAGTTCAATCCGGATTTTCGCTTATGCCCGCTCGTTTGGTTGTGGGACTAGCTAGCAGACGGCGCTGGATAGAAATAACTGCTCCTACGCAGTTGCAGACTGTATACCCAGATCCCGAAAACCAGGGCGTACTCCTTAAACATCGGGAGCGTCAGCAGGTGCACGATAGATCCGCTGCGCATCTGGCTGAGGGAGAAAGTCACACCTAATGCCAGGGCTAGAATAAAGCACAACGAGCTGCTCTTTTTCCTGCCCAGTAGCATCAACCCGCCTACGCACATCAGAAGCGCTACGGTACAAACATTGAGCAGCACCAGGATCGAAATATCCCCTTGTCGGGTTTGTTCAAATCCTTCATTGACCACCCAAAGACCTGCTTGAATCAAGACGATGAAGCAGTAAAAGACAGTCATGAAGACCGGGACGGGACGTGTGGTGTACCAAGGCTGAGGCATGTTTGCTTCCATAGTGAAGTTGCTCCTGGAGGATTGGGCGCAGTCGCGGATTATAGGGGGGGTATACGAACCTTTCTATACGAAGCATGGGTGTCTCTGCTGCATATCCGTCCGGGTATCAGGCCTTGCGTAACTAAACCGATTGCCACTTATGCGGCAGCAACTGTTCGATTTCACTCGCCCGCTGCGACGGCAGACGCGTGAGAACGTCCTTCAGATAGGCATAAGGATCATGCCCATTGAGCCGCGCAGACTGGATCAAACTCATGATCGCCGCCGCCCGTTTGCCGCTGCGTAGTGAACCTGCAAAGAGCCAGTTCTTACGACCAAGTGCCCACGGCCGGATCTGGTTCTCCGCCCAATTATTATCAATGGGTACGGCCCCATCATCGAGATAGCGCGACAACGCCGCCCAGCGTTTCAGGCTGTAATCCAAAGCTTTGGCGATAGCCGAGCCCTCGTGCACAAACTGGCGCTGGGCGATCATCCAGGTATGCAAGGTGTCCATCACCGGCACAGCTTTTTCTTGCCGTATTCGGTGGCGTAAATCCGGTTCAAGGTCGCGGGCTTCCTTCTCAATTTCGTAAAGCAACTGGATGTAGCGCAAGGCCTGTTCGGCGAGCTGGCTCTTGTTGGTGGCGTGCAATTCGAAGAACTTGCGCCGTGCATGGGCCAAGCAGCCGATCTCGGTGACACCGAGTTCGAAGCTGGCTTTGTAGCCGCCAAAATCATCGCAAACCAGCTTGCCCTTCCATTCTTGCAGGAAGTTGCGGGCGTGCTCTCCGGCGCGGCTAGGACTGAAGTCGTAAACGACCGCTGCCAAGTTCGAGAACTGGCTGGTGGCGTAGGCCCAGACATAGGCTCGGTGAGTCTTTTTAGCGCCCGGCGTGAGCATCTGCACCGGGGTTTCATCGGCGTGGATCACGCTATGTTCCAAGACGGCATCACGCAAGGCATCGACCAGCGGTTGCAACTGCGCACCGCAGTTGCCGACCCATTGCGCCAGGGTCGAGCGGGCGATGGCCAAACCGGCTCGACCGAAAATCGATTCCTGACGATAGAGCGGCAAATGATCCGCGAACTTGGCGATCATGACGTGGGCCAATAGCCCTGCGGTTGGGATACCTTTGTCGATGACCTGAGCCGGAACCGGCGCCTGGATCAGGGTTTCGCACTGATTGCAGACCCACTTGCCACGGATGTGACGCTCAACGGTGAACACGCCCGGCGTGTAGTCGAGTTTCTCGCTGACATCCTCACCGATGCGCTTGAGGGCGCAGCCGCACTGGCAGTGGCTGTTATCGGGTTCGTGGTGGATCAGGGTACGCGGAAACTGCGGCGGCAAGGCGCTGCGTTTAGGCTTTTGCCGAGCCTCGGTCGAAGCGGGAGCAGGTTTCAGCGCCTCAAGTTCTGCTTCGATGGCCGCGATGTCGGTGTCGATCAGGTCATCGAGCAGGCTGGTTTGATCCGGGCTTAATTGCTCGCTGCGCTTGGCAAACTTCAAGCGCTTGAGCTGCGCGATCTCGTGGGCCAGTTTCTCGTTGACCGTTTTGTGGTGGTGGATTTGCTTGCCCATCGTCTCGACTTTCTGATCGAGTTTCTCGACGCGCTGCATCAACTGCGCCGCCAGGGCGCGCAGTTGTTCAGGGGTTAGGTGATCAAGATTGGGGAGCGAAGTCATGCCGCCGATTTTGCCAGAGCAGGCGAAAACCGACGACAGGCTCATCGGACAATTGCGCGGCCTGGCGGGTCGTGGCAGACGTTATAGGATGGAAATCGCGTTGCCTGGCCCGACTCTTTGCCAAGGCAAACCCAGCACCAGAGCATGCAGTTGTTCGGCACCTAATTCCATCTGAGAGCCGTGCCGAGAACCCGGCCAGAAAAACTTGCCCTGGTGCAAACGCCGGGCCGCCAGCCAGATGCCCAGCCCGTCGTGCACCAGCACTTTGATGCGATTGGCGCGGCGATTGGCAAACAGATAAGCACAGTGCGGCTGCGCCGCACCGAACACTGCTACCACCCGAGCCAGAGCAGTGTCGGTACCGGCGCGCATGTCCATGGGCTCGGTGGCGAGCCAGATGGCGTCGATACGGATCATCGCAATAGATCTCGCAGAAAGGTGGCGCAGGCAGAAGCGCTTTCGGTCGGCCAGTTCACTTTGACGGTGCCATGCGGGTGTGGGATTTCGAGACAGATAGTCGATGACGCGCAATCCGACTTTGCCCCGATAGCCGGCAAGGGTAGCGGAATGAAAGGAGGTTGCAGCGCCATGGTTTTCTGCGTTTTCACTCGAATCCATTTATGGACGAGGTTCGCGTTGAGGCTGTGGCTCAGCGCAATGCTGGCAATCGAGGCCCCGGGCTGGGCGCACTCATGAATGACCTGGGCCTTGAAGGATTTGGAGTAGGAACGGCGTTGTGGCTGCATGAAAGACCCGCTTATAAAGGCTAGAACTGGTGTCCACTTAAATTAAGTGGACACCATCGCCTTTGGCGTCGGGGTCAGGAAGGTGTGTTGGCCGGACGTATACCGCCGACATCCAGTTCGTGCTCCCGCAGCGTTTTGTCCCGAATCCGTCCGGGGTAATGTGGAGAGGCGCCCAACCACGGCTGGGCGCTATTTGTCTCGGCCAGTATGGTGACTGTCGGCAAGGCCATAGGCACATGTACTGATTAGCTGGTGGTTAACGACTGGCGGCATTTTGTGCAGGAATTTATCAGACGTCGTTCGTCAGTATTCTGGTTCTCCCATAGCGCGTTTTGATGAGATCCGACTATCGTTATTGGATGGCGTCGTCTGTCGTGACTGCCATTCTCTGCAACATAATCGTCTTCCTGAACAAGCTCAGCGTAATGCGGATCTCATGTCCCTGCTTCTTGAGTATCGTTTACGGGGAAGTAGATCCATCTGAATGAGTTCGTGTTATCCACCTTTGGAGACAACTCATCATGGCTACTCTCTGTGAAATATGTAATGCGAGACCGGCTGTAGCGCGCGTGACCGTTTCGCAAAATGGTCAAGCTAGAACAATGTCCGTTTGCGACCACGATTACCGCCAACTCATCCGCCATCAAAGCATGTTGAATCCATTCGACTCTCTGTTGGGCGGGGGGGTATCTCGCTTTTTCGACAGCATGGGCGGAGCAACGGATCAGGGTCGCGATGACTTCAGGCTATCTGCGCAAGTGCCTCGAGAATCTGTCGATGCAACCGATGCATTCAGTTCACAGACGCTCGAAATCCTGCAGCGCGCTGGAGAGAAAGCCCATGAGCTGAGCCGCAGCGAACTCGATACTGAGCATCTGTTGTACGTGCTGGCGGATGCCGATGTTGGTGCGGCTTTGCTCAAGGAGCTGAAGCTTTCTCCGGACGATATCAAGGGCTACATCGATCAACATGCGCTGAGGGGCTCTGCCGAGGTTTCGGTCGATCAGATGACCATTTCTCCGCGCTTAAAGAAAGCGTTCAATTTTGCATTCCAGGCATCTCGTGATTTAGGGCATTCGTACGTGCCCCGAACATTTGTTGATCGGACTTGCGTCTGTCCCAGAAAGTATTGCCGGGACATTGCTTAAAAAATACGGCGTAACGCCTGAAGCCTTGCGGCAGAAGGTGGTCAAGGTGGTGGGTAAGGGGGCTGAGGATGGGCGAGTCGACACCCCGACGGGAACACCGACACTCGACAAGTTCGGTCGCGACCTGACGTTATTGGCTCGTGAGGGCAAGCTGGATCCCGTACTCGGACGCGCGCAGGAAATCGAAAATACCATTGAGGTGCTGGCGCGGCGCAGAAAGAACAATCCGGTTCTTATTGGCGAACCTGGCGTCGGTAAAACAGCCATCGTTGAAGGGCTTGCACAACGAATAGTAAAGGGCGATGTCCCGGAAATCTTGCGTGGCAGACGGCTTGTTGAAGTCAATCTGAACTCAATGGTTGCAGGCTCTAAATACCGTGGTGAGTTTGAGGAGCGAGCCAAGCAACTGCTTGATGAAGTCGCCGCAAAAAGCTCTGAGCTTATTCTGTTCATCGACGAGTTACATACGATCGTTGGCGCGGGGCAGGGGGGGGAGGAGGGCGGCCTGGATATTGCCAACGTACTCAAACCCGCATTGGCTCGCGGGGAGCTTAGTTTGATCGGTGCAACGACACTCAATGAGTATCAAAAGCACATCGAAAAAGACGCTGCGCTTGAACGACGGTTTCAGCCTGTGCTGATATCCGAGCCAACCGTAGAACAGACCATCATTATCTTGCGTGGCCTGCGCGATAAGCTTGAGGCTCACCATCAGGTCACATTCGCCGATGAAGCTTTTGTGGCGGCAGCAGAGCTGTCGGATCGTTATATCACCTCGCGCTATTTGCCGGATAAGGCCATTGACCTGATCGATCAGGCAGCGGCCCGCGTTCGAATCAGCTCCTCCTCAAGGCCGGCTGGCATTCAGGAACTGGAAGCCGAAATCACGCAACTTAAACGTGAACAGGATTATGCATCCTCCCGTAAACGTTTTGATGAGTCCAAAGGCTTCGAAGAGCGCATTGGTCAAAAACAAGCGCAGTTGGGAGAGGAAACAGAAGCTTGGGAGCGCAAGACAGGTTCCGAGACCCTCGAGGTGACCCTGGAGTCGATTGCCGAGGTGTTGTCCCGTCTCACTGGTATTCCTGTGACTGAGCTGACGCAGGAAGAGCGACAAAAGTTGTTGAATATGGAAGACACTTTGCGTGATCGGTTGGTCGGTCAGGAAGCTGCTGTGCTCGCGGTCAGCGATGCCGTTCGGTTGTCTCGAGCCGGCCTTGGCCAAGCGAACAGACCTATTGCCACGTTTCTCTTTCTTGGCCCTACGGGCGTCGGCAAAACTGAACTTGCAAAAGCGTTGGCGGAAACGGTGTTTGGTGACGAGCAATCGATCATTCGAATTGATATGTCAGAGTACATGGAGCGTCATGCGGTTGCCCGGTTGATCGGTGCACCACCCGGTTACGTGGGATATGACGAGGGCGGTCAGTTGACAGAGCGTGTCCGCCGCAAGCCCTATAGTGTGATTCTGCTCGACGAGATCGAGAAGGCGCATCCCGATGTTAGCAACGTATTGCTGCAGGTATTCGACGATGGGCGTCTCACGGACGGCAAGGGTCGTGTTGTGGACTTCAGCAATACGATCATCATTGCCACCAGCAACCTGGGCTCTCCCATTATCATGGAGAATCTTGAGCGCCCGGAAGATGAACGCCTTACGGATAAAGCGTTACGTAATGAATTAATGGGCGTCTTGAAAGGGCATTTTCGTCCCGAATTCCTGAACCGTATTGATGACATCATCGTGTTCCATGCCCTTACCCGTGACAACATCCGAGCTATTGTGAGCATTCAGCTTGATCGGGTCATTCGAACCGCTGCGGCGCAAAACATCACTGTGAAAATTGATGGTTCACTCATTGATTATCTGGCGGATGTTGGCTATCAGCCTGAGTTTGGCGCGCGCGAGTTGAAACGTCAGATTCGCCAGGCCGTCGAAACGCGGCTTGCGAAGGAAATGCTCGCTGGCAAGCTGGAAGCCGGCGACAGCGTTGAGTTGGGTTACGACACGGGGCGTAGCGAAGTGATCTTCAAAAAAATGGAGGTGGATGTGCCAAAGACCTCCGAAAAGAGTAGTCCACCAGACCACCCAGATGATCTGGCACCTACTGCGGCGACTGGGACTTAGCCCCAACACACTCACGTAATCTGGGAGCGGGCCTGCTGATCACGACGTGCAATGATGTACTGGATCCTCAGGTGCCTGTACGAGCCCGGCGGACTGAAGACGCGATGCTTCAGGCTTTCGACCATCATGTGCCCACCTCGTACAGAGGTGGGCAGCCACTTCAAATTGCTCTCTCATCGCCACGTCATCCCATTTTGGGATGCTAGCTTTACAACAAGCTGTCCGGCGGCTTGAGCTATACGGAAATTCAGGGGCGGGTAAGCAGCATTTTGAATCCAGCGGCTCAACATACTGTCGCGAATGTACCCTCGATCAAACGACGAGCCTTCCGATACTCCCGTACCATGGGGGCGGTAGAGAATTAGCTGGTCTGTAGGTTGAAAAAAATCTTATCAAGTGTGGAGGGTTATCGTGTCAAAGCCTGATTCTGAAAGGCGTGAGCGCAACTCGACGCTGAAAAATTTCAGACTTCAGTGGGCGCTGATGAATGCTTACGAACGTTTCGAACAATTGGTTGCTCTTGCGCTCAGTCTCATTATCGCGTCTGTGATTATGATGGCGCTACTGCAACTCTGTCGGAGGGTCGTGCCGTTGTTGATCGGTGGTGCGATTGATCCTCTAGACCACGAGGTTTTCCAAGCCCTCTTTGGCTCAATCTTCACCGTGCTGATAGCGCTGGAGTTTAAGCATTCGATTGTGCGCCCCGCCCTACGCCGCAACAGCATCGTTCAGGTTCGCACAGTGCTGTTGATCGCCTTGCTAGCGCTCAGCCGGAAGTTCGTTATTCTCGATTCTGCCGCTACTCCTGCGCTCACCATTGCCGCACTAGGATTTGCCACCTTGGTGCTCGGCATCGTCTGCTGGCTCTTACGAGAGTGTGATAAGGATGACTTACGGGAGTGTGATAAGGATGAATAGCTACAAGGGTTTCGCAATTCCAACAATTTTCCACCTAGAGAACATCGAAGCCCGTCAGAAATGGCTCGAACCAAAAGCAAGATCAGCCGGTAAACGTGCTCAGATCGCAAAGTCGGTGGAAGGCCTCCTTGCATGAGATGATGCGGGCGCAACCGGGTCAACTGAGAAGGACTCGGGCTGCAATACATAGCCCCACAGGATATGGTGATTCGATTAGCGTTCATTCCGAATGGCAGGCATAGCTAAGCTGTGGTGTGAAGTAACTGGAGGGTCGCTTCTTCGGGCCAATGGGCCCGGCTGGCGTGCTCCATCCATTGAGTTGGAAACCGTAGCCGAAAACTGCGCCAGGTCAAGATTTACAAGAACCCCCACACCGGCGAAGTCGTAGAAACCAAAGGCGGCACACAAAACGCTGAAGGAATGGAAAACAGAGCACGGCTCCGCGACCGTTTAATCCTGGCTCACCAAGTGAACTCCGTTTGATTGAAAAAAAGGGGCTCCGGTGAAGCCCTTTTTTTTGTTTACGAGTCTGCCCATTAATCCACTGACCAGGTCAGAAGGGGCGCAAGGTTGATGCCGGATCAGGTTTCAGCCTTTCACGTGGCATCTTATTTGGTGGTGCTCATTTCCTTTCATAGCTTGGGGTTTTTCACAGCCACCAGTACAGAGGTTGCACCGTTCGCGGAAAAAGCATCCTTCTGGTAGTTGGCGATTTCCTGGCAATTCGGTGGGTGCTGCTATCTGGTCTGCATGGAGTGGCACGCCCAGTCGGGGAACTGCTTCTAAGAGCAAGCGGGTATATGGATGTCGTGGCTGATCAAGTACTTGACTTGCACTTCCGAGCTCGACGATCTGCCCTAAGTACATCACTGCGACACGATTTGCCATGTGTCGTACAACCGATACGTTATGCGAAATCAGAATGTAGGTGAGATTTCGAGCTCGCTGTAGTTCGGCTAAAAGATTAAGGATCTGCGCTTGAACTGAGATGTCGAGAGCAGAGGTTGGCTCGTCTAAGACAATAATGTCCGGATCTGACGATAGCGCTCGAGCGATGGCGATGCGCTGACGCTGTCCACCGGAAAACTGGTGAGGGAAACGATCCAGATACTCCGGTCGTATGCCGACCTGAGAAGCGACTTTGGCCGCGATATCTCGCATTTTCGCACGTGGCGCATTGCCCTGGGCAGACAATGGTTCAGTAATGATTTTCCAGATCGGCAGGCGCGGATCAAGTGAGGACTGCGGATCCTGGAAAACAATCTGTACGTTGTTACGGTCTTCGCCGTCCTTGCGGGCGACCCAGTTCAGTTCACCACTGGTGGGTGCTACCAATCCCATCAGTAGTTGGGCTAGCGTGCTTTTACCGCAGCCTGATTCCCCCACTATGCCCAACGTTTCGCCCGCTCTGACCTGAAGATCTATGCCGTTCAGGGCATGGGCGTGGCCCTTGGGGCGACCGAGCCAGTCGTTGCTTACAGGGAAGCGCACGCGAACATCATTGAGTCGGAGAATTTCGGGCGCCATGTCGGTAACGGTGTGAATGGCAGCAATGTTCATCACGATAGCTCCTTGACTGGCAACCAGCACGCGCTCTTACGCTGATCATTACCGTTGATAGAGACGAGATTGGGGCGCTTCGCACATACCGGCATGCTATGTGGGCAGCGCTCTTCAAAGGTGCAGCCGACGGGCAGAGAGGCTAGATTTGGTACCTGGCCAGGTATGGTCATCAGTGGTTGCCCGGGCTCGACCATTTCGGGAAGGCCGCTAAGCAATCCTTGGGTGTAAGGATGCTGTGGATTGCCCATCACTTCGTTGGTGCAACCTTGCTCAACGACCGCGCCTGTGTACATGACATAGACGCGATCGCAGAACTGCGAAACAAGTGCCATGTCGTGAGTGATTAATAGAATGGCCGTGCCTTTTTGTCGTGCCTTCTCTCTGAGCAGCAGGAGAACCTGGCGTTGTACCGTCACATCGAGAGCGGTAGTCGGTTCGTCAGCAATCAACAGTTGTGGTTCGCAAGAGAACGCCAGCGCGATCATTACCCTTTGGCGCATGCCTCCTGACAATTCAAATGGGTAGCTTTCCAGCACTTGTTCGGGGCTGGCAATGTGCATGTCACGCAACAGGGCAATAGCTTTTTGACGTGCATCAGATGCACTGATCTTTTGGTGATGAATGATCACGTCAAGCATTTGCCTGCCGATGCGCCGAGTAGGGTTCAAGGCTGTCATCGGCTCCTGGAAAATCATCGCGGCATCGCGGCCCCGTATCTGCAGTAGTTCCTTTTCAGAAGCGGCGAGCATGTCCCGATTGAGCATGCTCAGGCTGCCTTCTGTTATGCGATAACTCCGTTCCGGCAACAGCCGCATGGTGAGCATCGCCGTAACCGACTTGCCCGATCCTGACTCACCAACGACGCCAACGATTTCTCCGGGGTTGACGTGAAGCGACACGCCATTCAGCGCTTTCACATTGTTTTTGTAAGCTGGGAATTCCAGGCTAAGGTTGTTGATGGTCAGTACTGGAGTGGACGAATGCATGGTCATTTCCCCTGCTGCCGTGGATCGAGCAGATCGCGCACGCCATCGCCCAACAAGTTGAAACCGGTTGCCGTTATTAAAATTGCCAGCCCTGGGAAGGTTGAATACCACCAGTTGTCCAGAATGTAGTTGCGGCCTGTGGCGACCATTGCACCCCATTCAGCAGTAGGCTGTTGTGCTCCCAGTCCGATAAAACCCAGGGCAGAGGCCATCAGAATCGCACTGCCGATGTCCAGGCTCAACTGCACCAGCAAGGGTGGCATGGCGTTGCGTGCTACGTGCCAGTGCACCATGTGCCAGCGACCAGCACCGAAAGTCTGGGCCGCTTTTACATACCCCATTTGCCGGATACTCAACGCTTGGCCACGGGCGAGACGAACGTAAGAGGGTATTCGCACAAGGGTGATCGCGAGCATGGCGTTGAACAAGCTTGCACCCAGCGCGGCGGCCAAGGCCATGATCAACACAAGCGATGGCACCGATAACATGATGTCCATCAGCCTCATGATCAGTGCGTCGAAACGCCCACCAATCACTCCTGAAAAACAGCCCAGCAAACCACCGATCAAACATGAAGCGAAAGCCACGAACAGACCAACACCAACCGACTGTTGGCTGCCGAACAAGACGCGGCTGAACAGGTCGCGACCGACCTCATCAGTACCAAACCAGTGTTCGGCGGACGGAGGAGCCAAACGTTCTGCGAGATTCAGTGCATTGGGGTCGTGGCTAGCTAGCCAAGGGGCGAAGATCATGCACAAAAGGACAACAAAGGTTATCGCCAGGCCAGCCATGGTCAGCGGGCTGCGACGAATTTGGTAGGCCAGGTAGGCGAGTTTCTCGCTCCAGCGCGGACGACGCGAAGCCGTTATGGTTGCGGACATCTCAGTTCACCTCACCAATGCGTGGGTCGATTACGCGATACAAAAGATCGATGGCCATGTTCAACAGCACATAGATGAACGAAACAAGAATCGCGAAGCCCATCACTGCCGGAAAGTCCAGGGACTGAATTGATTTGACGACATAGGCGCCCATGCCCGGCCAGGCAAAAACTGTTTCAGTCAGTACGGCGCCGTACAACAAGTCGCCCAGGGTAAGACCGAGAACGGTTACCGACGGGATGAGTGCGTTGGGTAACGCGTGACGCAGGATTACCGTCCACTTCGACAAGCCATAGGCGCGAGCTGTGCGGATGTAGTCTTCGCTCAATTGATCGAGCATGGCTGAGCGAATCTGTCGTGCGACAACGCCCAGCGTTACAAAGCCCAATGTTGCGGCAGGAAGAATTAGATGCTCCAGCGCATCCAGGAACAGGTTGACGTCACCGGCGAGCAGCGAATCGATTAAATAGAAACCGCTGATTGTCGGCGGGGGCGCGAGCCCTTCAGACAATCTACCGCCACCTGGCAGCCAACCGAGATGCCCGTAGAACAGCACGATCGCACCAAGCCCGAGCCAAAAGGCCGGAGTGGATATTCCGGTAACCGCTAGCGTGCGAGCGATTTGATCAATTGCACGGTTGTGATAGACCGCCGATAGTACGCCAAGCGGAACGCCGACCAATATTGCCAACGCCAGTGCAACCAGCGCCAACTCTAATGTTGCCGGAAAGAACGCTTGCAGGTCTTCCAGCACGGGGCGGCTCGTACGGATCGAAGTACCCAAGTCTCCGTGCATGAGGTCGATCAGATAGCGACCATATTGTTGATAGAGCGGCAGATCCAATCCCAACTGGTGACGGATGCCTGCCACCAGAGCATCGCTGGCACGGTCACCGGCGATCAAACGAGCCGGATCACCCGGGATCAAGTGTGAAATCGCAAACGTAATCAGTGAAACACCGAATACGACCAAAACCAGGCCGAACAGGCGTTTGCGCAATAGAGTAAGGAAGGCCATATGGCACCTCGGTAACACGAACGACCAAAATCAGAAGACGCGCCAGCCGCAGACAGGCTGGCGCGAAGTAACTTTTTACTTGCTCATGCTGCCCAGATTGAAGACCTGTTCGAGCATTGGGTTAAACACGTACCCCTTAACCGAATCACGCATCGGAAGGGTATAGTTCTTCTGATAGAGGTAGGCGTAAACGCTGTCCTTAAGCACCATTTTCTGCGCAGTCTGGTAGAGCTCGACGCGCTTTGCGGTATCGCTGGTAGCGGCTGCTTCGCGGATCAGCTTGTCGACTTCGGGGCTGCTGTAAAACGATCGATTACCCTGCAAGCCCTGCATCTTTGAGTCGAACCAGAAGTTCATAAACATGTAGGGATCTGCGAAGTCGGGGCTCCATGCACCCACTGCAATGTCATAGTCCGCTTGGCCAACGCGTTCACGTAGGGTCGCATTGGCAAGTTTCTCCAGCTTGAGGTTGATGCCAAGTGGCGCCAACGCTGCTTGCAGGGTCAGGCCGATCGGTTCCCAGTTAGGATCCTTGTCCGAATACATGTAGCTGAGATTTGTTATTTTCTGTTGTGCTTTTGCCAAGCTGTCTTTGGCGGCAGATGTATCTTGTTTCATCGGCGGCAAGGAGTTGTCGTAAGCCCACATGCCGTCCGGAATCGGCCCGTTCATGAGCTTGGCTTTATCCTTCAGAATGCCTTTGACAATGCCGTTGTAGTCCACTGCCTCGGTAATCGCTCGACGTGCGTCTACGCTGCTCAGCGGGCCCTTTTTGTTATTCAGATACAGGTAAGTCACCCGTAACGAAGGAAATTCTTTAACGACAACGCCTGACTTGGTGGCGAGTGCGCCGAGCTGGTCTTCAGGCATGTCTTCAATGATGTCCAGATCGCCGCGCTCTAATTGCAGGCGGCGCACCGATGGCTCTCCGATGATCTTGATAACAACTGTTTTCAACGCTGGCTTTGGCCCTGCAAAGTAGGCATTGGGTTCCATGGTCAGCGATTGACCTTTCTGCCAGTTGCTCAGGCGGAACGGCCCGGAGCCGGCGGTGTGACTCGACAGCCACGCATTCACGTCGGCGCTTTTGCTAACGACAGCCGGGTTGATGATAGAGGCGCCGTTGTGGGCCAGAGTAAACAGAAACGGTGCGAAAGGAGTTTTCAGAGTGAAGCGGATGGTTTGAGGGTCAACGACCGTGACCACCATGTCTTCCGGAAATGCTCCAGATGGCCCCTGTTTGAGGGACATCAGCCGATCAAAGGAAAACTTCACCGCAGCGGCGTCAACAGGTGCTCCGTCGTCGAATTTATTGCCGGGTTTAATTTTGAATTCCCACACCAGATTGTCGGGGGAGACAGTCCAGCTTTCAGCCAGGTCGCCCTGAACTTCAGTGCTGCTTTTACCGCCTTCGACCTTGTAGCCTACCAAGCGTTGGTACGATGGGTAGGTGATAGTCCAGTCGTTGTTATCAAAGGTAACTGCAGGGTCGAGTGTCTGCGGATCTGCGGGTTTGCCGATGACCAGAGTGTCTTGCGCTACAGCCGCTGACGCAGCCTGCCAGGCACCTAAGCTTAATGCGCCGAACAGAATGCTCAGCAATAATTTGCCGGTGCCTGGAAAGGTTTTGCTGGTCACGGTGTTCATTGGGTTCATGCCGGTTTCCTTGATCATTCGATGTATGGAAGTAGGTCAGGTTTTTTATAAAAGCTATAACCGGGCAGTTGCAGGTGAAGCGTAATTAACGCCGACTACTTATTATTATCAGCCGCACCAAGCGCGGGCTGTGTTGTGTTGCTGTTGAAACTCTGCGGTTTCGTTAGTCAAACTTTGCGATAGGTTGGCTATTCTTGCCTGTGCTTATTCGTCCTCCAGAAGGGGGTAATCGTCGGCATTCGGCAGCTCGTAATGCCACCACTCAGTGGCAATTGCCTGGAACCCGGCGCCGAGCATGATCCCCAGCAACAGAAGTCGATTCCGTTGCACGTTCACTGGCAGGTCGGAGTAATGCTGGTGGGACTTTTCTTCCATGGCGTCGAAAGCGGTGCCCATGTCCAGTGGCTCACCATCGCTATCCACCAGTGTCAGATCCACTGCTACACCACGACTATGGTGCGAACCCAAATGTGGGTCGCGCACGTAGTCGTTGTTCGGCAAGGCCTCCCACAAAAGGTACTGAGCGTATGGCGGGCGATAAGCGTCATAAATTCGCAGCGTAAACCCTGCCTGAAGCGCAAACAGGCTTGCTCGCTTCAAGCATTCAGCGGCTTGGCGATGCAACAAGCATCGGGCAGTCGGGTAGATCACTCTTCCAGCCAAGTTGTCTGCACCGGCGTAGATCATGTCGATTTGCACCTGAAAGGTCTCGGCATCAATCTCTACAAGGGGGCTGTTATTCACGCAAACACTCCATTTGGAATTCGGTAGGGCATTGAGATCAGCCTTCGAACTGACCGAAAGCTTTTTGCAATTGACGGTTCTTCGCCAGACGTTCATCCAGGCCGTCGCCGTATTTTTCCGCGACAGCTGAAACGATAAGATTTAACAGGCACGCCAAAGGAGCTGGGGAGTCCCAGAACTGGCCGACATCGGTTTTCAACTGCAAAAGATCCAGCGCGTAGTCTCGTGCCCAAGGGCACTGAAGATCTGTGATCAGTGCCAGTGGCAGGTTGTTATCTGCAGCGGCGTCGCAGAAGGTTTGCGTCACGCTCGAGTAAGCGCGGAAATCCGAAATTATTGCGTAGGGATTAGCGAAGCCGGAGTTCAGGGTTTCTGCGTAGATGCCAGAAAGGCCGTCAACGTAGTAGACCTTGGGGCGGATGTATTCAAGGTGACTATGAAACGCCGTGAGAATCCCGCGAGTTGATTGAATCCCGAGAATGAACACCGCATCCGCTTCATGGATACGCTGCACTACGTTGGCAAAGGCATCACTGCGCGCCAGGCTGTAGGCATATTGTATGGCCTCTAATTCGCGATTCATTGAGCGCTCGAGAGCATCGTCTTGATTGCTTTCCAAGCGAAAGGCTGCAATGCGATCGGTGATCAGCCACGACGCAGGCGCATCGCCGCGAAGACTTTGTTTCACCTCATCAATGTTCTTGTAGCCAAGGGATCGCAAAAACCTGCCCACCGAGATTCCAGTGGTCGAAGCTTGCTGCGCAATGCTGTCAGCCGACTCGAATGGAAGCTGTTCCGGGTTGCCTAATAGATAGCTGGCGATGCGCTTGCCGGTAGGGGTCAAGCTGGAGAACTGTTGCTCCAGTAACTGAAGAAAGCTGTTTTTTTCGATAGCCATATCAGCGCACCGATACCAGAAATGTTATTTTAGTGTCATTCGCCATGCATGTGTTATCAACATAACATCTGCTTTCAAGATAACGCAATACCTTTTTGGGCGATTTCGAGCGGTGTATCACTTCGGAAAAACTAAGGGGGGGGGGCTGTTCTGCGACAGGCGGCGGCCATAATCGTACCCGTCATCGGCAGCGAATCTCTTCTGTTACGGAGATCGGCTGCATGGCCCATGCACGGCGCAAGCTCTTCGACTTGCACGCGACCAACAAGAGCCAGATCGCCGAAAAGACATTGCACTACATCGCAGCTTTATACGAAGTTGAGCGAGAAGTCCGCGAGCTGGAACCGGGCGATCGGCAGCGAATACGGCGAGAGAAAGCAGCGCCAATCATCGACCTACTTCATACTTGGATGATCGCCCAGAGGCAGCTTGTGCCTGAGGGATCGGCCATTGCCAGGGCATTGGATTACAGCCTCAAACGCTGGATAGCGCTGACGAGCTATCTCGATGATGGGGCTGTCCCTATTGACAATAATTGGTGCGAAAATCAAATCCGGCCTTGGGCACTTGGGCGTTCGAACTGGTTGTTCGCGGGCTCTTTACGCAGCGGTAAACGAGCAGCTGCGATCATGAGTTTGATCCAGTCGACACGGCTCAATGGACATGATCCGTATGCTTACCTGAAAGACGTTTTGACGCGTCTGCCGACGCAACGGGCGAGTGAAATCACAGAGTTGCTTCCGCATCGGTGGGAACCCGTTTAACCACGCAGGTATTTTGGCAGACACTTACATTTTTCTCACCAACGGAACATTGGTAGCTCCCATGTCGAAATTTTATACGCCTTATATTGAAGGGAAGACCGGTGCTCTGATCATAGAAAGTTATGGAGTTTCGCCTGAGTATGCCCGGCGTTTAGCTGTGAATGTCCTCGACGGAATTGAATCGCATGGTGGAAATCCAGAGGATTGGGAGACGGTAAAGGAGGCGGTACGTGTTGTAGTGGCTGCCTGGATCAATGCTGGTGCGACGTAAAAAGCCACTGTGCGCTAGATGACTTTGCCGGACGCATACTAAGGCTCGTGGCACGGATAAGGTGCTCGACACTGTAACTGCGTCCTTTGGTGTCGCCCTCGCCAAAGCTGGTGACGATGTGGAAAGCCTTCTGACTCGTGCTGATGATGCGCTCTATCAAGCCAAGCGCAGCGGGCGCAACCGAGTGGCCTGAAACTCGCGTTCGGGCTCTAGCTGCAATCACGTAGCCCCACCTGATAGGGTGAGTCGATTCGTTTTTATTCCGCCTGGCAGCCGTAAATAAGCTGTGGTGTGACGCGTAATCAATGGAGAGGTCGCTCCTTCGGGCTTAAGCCCGGCTCGACCCCTAGTTTTGACATGCCTTGCCCGGGCGGCAGCAATACGCCCATTGCCCGTCATTGAGCGGTGTGCCCCAACCAAAGGGCTGACACATTTTTTTCGAGCTCAGGGCGTGCGAACTCACAAGCTCGTATGTTGCATCTGGCTGAGTCCCAGAATGCCGAAGCGCAGCGAGCAAGCGCAAGAATAGAACCCCCATAACACGAAGGCGGCACTGGAGAGGCGGCAACCTTTACGACCACCGTTTACGAAGGGCACGCAACCAGACTCATTTCCTCTCAAGGTTTTGGTATCACTGACGTTAAGGATGTGTACGCAAAGAGTTCCTGAGGGAGCCAAACTGCGCAAACTTGGGACTTATAAGCCCCATTACGGCCAGAGGGCCGTCGTATACCAAACAGGAGTTTCAGGTGAGATTTATCGCAGGTCGCGCTTTCGCGATTGGTGCCATTGGATTGGCCACCCTCAGCCTCACTGGCTGCAACGCCCATTTTTCGCTGCTGAAGGTGACAACCAGGTCATCCTAAGCCTGCTGAAGCGTCACCCATCTGTAACCGTACTCTTGCCACTGGATGAGCATGGTCAGGCATTGGTGCATCGAGAGTCGGTTTACGAGTCTCTACCCGATGAGACGATCACTTGGGGACGCTGGACTGAGTCCATCCGTAAGAGCCACCTTGACCCCAAAAGCGGTTACCGGCGGCTACATGCCAAAATCTACCAATCTTTGGGAGAAGATCCTTGGGCGTTCGTTGGCTCAGTCAATCTGAGCTACAAAGCTTTTCGACAAAATGTGGAAGCTGGATTCTTGCTTCGAGGGCATGCAACAAAAAGTTTGCTCGCGACACTGCAAACGCAACCAGACCGATTTAATGTTGAGCCGGAGGCCGAAAATCAGAGCGACTCTGACGGTCAGGAAATGCCACCGATTCATGCGCTATTCGACTGGCAAAGCGAGGCCTTACATCTATCCAGCAAACAGGTCGGTTCGCTCGCATTGCTCAATAGTGCGTCTGAGGTCTTGCTCAGCGTGCAACTCAATGCAGTGGAAGACCAGCTTGTCCCAGCCCCGCAGTTGAAGCAGCACCTGCAAGGTTCATCACTGATGCATGCGCGATGGCAGTCAGACGAAAAAATAGCCACCGGAACTGTATTGGTCTCGCAGCGCAACCTCTTTTGTCGGCCCACTCATCTCCCCCCGTTAGATTTGCAGGCGCTGCTCAGGATTTTCATTGGCATGCATGAGTCTCGTCGCCTGGAGTTGTTTGGTGATCTGGCTATACGCTTGCTTAATGCCAGCCAAGATGAAGGACTTCAGGATGAGTTTTTGCCTGAACTAATATCGGAGGGCTCCTTTGAGAGTTTCTTTGCCGAGTTCTCCCAGGTAAACGGGGCATTTTGGGAGCTAGCTGAAAGCTTAGGAAAAGCAGAGGAGGCGGGTGATTTGCAGACCTTGGCTTACTACCTAAAGGGCCATCAACCTGACTCGCTGCGCAAGCTGCTTGAGACCATTGCCGAGTCGGACTCGACCAGGAAAGCACCCTCACTGATCGTTCGTTACCTGACGCTGCTTAGCGTTGCGGATCTACTGAAACGCTTTAACAAGCATACTGATGCGACCTTGCTCAATGATGCTGAAAAAGCACTCTCATCCCTGGAGCAAAAGGAGCTTCTGACACAGCTCGACGGCGCGAAGGGAGAGCATTTTCTGCGCTGGTTTAAAGCAAAATTTTTTGAGCCTGTCGCGGGGTTGACGCGCTCAAGCAAGGAAGGGGATCGTATTGGAACGGATTGACCAAGACACCGCCAGAAGCCTGATTGATTTTTCCGCCGGCAAGCCCGAGTTACAGCTGCTGGCAGCACAGCAGCTTGAGGGTTCAATAGCGCTTCATAACCGATTGGCTGATAGCCGAGTAGCCTATCTCGCCGACGAAGTCGGTATGGGTAAGACCTATATCGCACTAGGTGTGGTAGCGTTAATGAGGCGTTTCAACCCAGCCCTGCGCGTGCTTTACCTGCTGCCCAAGAACAATGTGCGCGACAAATGGGTCAAGGACTACAAGAGCTTTATCGAGTACAACTATGTGCCTCGCGACCTCTCGGTAAAGGGGCTCGGCAACCAGCCTGTTGCGCCATACCTGGCCTGTCCAGGACTGCCCGAACTGATTCAGGCAGTCGCCACCAGTAGCACTCGTGACTACTTCATTTGCACATCGGCATTCAGTTTTGCCTTGGGCAACACCGTCTCTGACTTACAAACATCACTGAATCAGTTTGTCCGATTGCTGCCGCAGCACGCGGAAACTGCCAACACACTGAGAACTGAGCTACATGAGAGGCTCTCTGGTGCTGAGTTTTCAAAGCTGAAGGCCAAAGTGAAAGCTGCTTGGGCAACGGCCTTAAACAGCATCCTTCCACGCTTCGATCTTGTTGTGGTAGATGAGGCGCATAACCTGAAAAAGGGGCGTGACACCAGCGACCGCAATCAGTTGTTAGCGATGCTGTTGGGCTCAGACTGTGAAGACACCAGTCGAGTTGGACGTCTGTTGTTGCTGTCGGCTACTCCGTTCGACCGACAACTGAATCACCTGCACAATCAACTCAACCTATTTGGACTGTCTCGCCAAGCGGCTTTACCGCCTGGGAACGACTGCACAACCGAAGAGGCCCAGACTGCGCTGGCTCGCCTGATAGTTCGACGACTCAATGCCATCGAACTCTGTGGCAAGCGCCATACACGCAACATGTACCGCCATGAGCATCGGACAGGTGAAGCAGCTGAAGTGCAGATGACCATCGAGCAGCAGCTATTTGCTGCGCTGATGCAGAAGAAGGTCAGTGAGTACTTGCAGGAAAACTGTGCGGGGCGCTTTGAGCTAGGCATGCTGGCCTCCTTCGAGAGCTACCTTCCTGGTGAAAAAAACAAAGCCATCGAATTCGATGGGCTGGATGACCAGCCAAGTGAAGGTAACAAGCGCGACGCCCAAGATCGTCACGTAGTCGAAAGTCTCATTGACGATTTCAACCAGGAGTTCAAGACCACGCCGCCACACCCGAAGATGGACTGGGTCGCAGAGCGGACGCATCAACTCAGCTTCGAGAAGGGCAAGAAGCAGCTGATATTCGTACGCCGGGTCAGGAGCGTTTCAGAGCTCAAATTCAAGTTGGAGCGTGCGTACGATGCGTGGGTTGGGGACTCCGTACGAGGGGACTCTGCCGTTGCTTACTGGTTTGATAAGTACAGCTCTCAGGTACGAGATCGAAATCAGGCGCTGACTGAAGAGGTCGGGGAGGACGGTGAGGTTGAGGCCACCAGTGAAAATTTTTTCACCTGGTTCTACAGAGGGAAAAATACCGAGTTGGAGGAGGGGGCTGAGCAATTGCAGCAATTGCCCTTCAACTTCAGGAACACCCTGGCACAGACCAGCTACATGTTTGAGCCCAATTGGGCCGCGCTACCAGGAATGCCTGATGTAACTAATTGCCAGATCCATTGGCAGCAGTGGATACAGGGCAATGGAAAACCAAAGCCCACACCGCAGTTACGTTTTCGCTTGGCCCAGTACGCTTACCTTAAGACGGTTCACAACCAAGGCACTGATCAGGCCAAGGCTGCGGCTGGACGCATATTGTCCGTCGCTTTTGAAGGTTTTAAAGCTGAGATCGATCTGGCTGACTTGGCCGGTCTGCAAGCTGATCTGAAGCGGAGAGCGCTGTGGGATGTCATGCGCTCTTTGCCGGAGCTGAGCAGCTTAAACCCCGACTGGAGTGACCAGACACTTCAGCTATTGGCCGGGCCGGATGAGCTGGTCGCTGAGCGCTGCATTCGACGAATTTTGACTCACACTGAACTATTAGCTGTGGTGTGTCGAATCGATCATCCGTTCATCGATCTCTACTCGTTGCGCAGCGCACGCAAAGGGGATAACGAAACGGATGCGGACAGCAATCTGATCGCCGTTTTTGCCGAGCTACTCGTGCAACAGAGTCGTTCTAGGGCAGGCTTCAACTCGTTTCAAATTCTGCATGACATTGCCACCAACCTGGATCTGCTCATCAAGCTCAATGTCGCCGATGCGTACCATACCTCGGCAGATAAATTGACCCGCTATCTAACGGCCCAACTCAATCCGTTATCGCCAGTCAGCGGAGCCACAGGGGAAAACAGCTCCAATCGCTCCCCCTTGGCCCGAAAATTTAGGATGCCCGGTTACCCACGCATCCTGATCTCAACGGATGTGTTCCAAGAAGGGGAGGATCTGCACACCTTCTGCGACAGCATTCAGCATTACGGCATCTCAGCCAGTCCGATTGCGCTGGAGCAGAAGGTTGGTCGGGTTGACCGAATTGCATCCATGGCACATCGACGCATGGTCAATGCCGGTGAGCAATATCAACAGCATTTCATTCAAGTGGGTTACCCGCATATTCGAGAGAGCCTTGAGTTCTTTCAGGTGCGACAGGCCGCAGCCAATCTGAACGCTTTTCAGCGCTCACTGCATAAATTGGGCGATGCCAGTGACTCCTTCCGACAGGACATTGACCTGCGCCAGCAGCTGGCCAGTTCGAATGCCATCGAACCTCAAATCACCGAGCCGCTTGAGAGCCTATTTAGGATCAGCTTGGATGACCTCAATGGTGGGGATTTCCGTGGATCACTGATGGCGGAGCAGGAGGGGATTGTCCGTCGCTTGGCTCATGTGCACGACCAGGTCGAGTATTGCCTAACCAAGCTACTTAACCATCCGACAGAGTCGGTGCGTCTGCAAGAGACTACGAATGGTTGGAGCTGGGATGGTAATGGCTCCGTGTCAGTCTCTTTCCAGGTGCGCAGTGCCAAGGGACTAGCCGAGCTCCTGATATCGGCAACATCGACGCTAGAAACCATTTACCCGCCTAGTGATACAGACTCGTGCAGTCGAGTGGCTTGGCTGCGAGATTTGCAAAAGGATCCACTGGTTCGCTTGCAGTGGCACAACTTTGACTTGAACACCGATGAGGTGGTTTTCAAACGTAACGCCGAGGTCTATGCGGGCGGTGAAGAGGTGCTCATCAGCATCGAAGTGGATGACATCTATCATCGTGTACAGCGGGCTGGAGGAAGAGCGTTTACGCACAGCGATCAGCGGGCTGGTATCCAAAGAAAGATAAAGTCGCTTAGCCAGACAAATGGCCGATTAACCGTCAGCGAGGAGGGCGAAAGCTGTCTTTTATTTACCTTCCATCACGAGGGGCGACGGCAGGCGGTTGAGTGGAACCTTAGCGACTCTCATGTGATTTTTTCTTCGGTCGTCCTGGATAACCAGCGCACCTTAGCACTTGCACAGCCCGGTAAAACTGTCGCTACCTGCCCACTGATAACGCATACGCTGAAGCGTAATCTTGCTTTCGATTTGGTGGATTTCCACGTTGACCATCTTGGTCAGCTTGCTGTGAGAGCTTGCCATCCTTTGGGCCATCTAAACAGCGAGGAACTGGCATTCATCGCGTGCTCCGTAGCAGCGGAATCGGATCGCTTGGAGCAAATTCTGCTTGGTTTGGTGGGCAGTGATTGATGATTTCAGTTGATAGGGATTTGAATAGCCCCGGTTTTTCTAGAGCTCAGCCTCCCTCCGAGGGAGTAAAAATCCAAAACCGGGAGAAACACCGCGATTTAGATTATTGATACGCAGAAATTTGGACATTCACTTCCGGGGACTTCATAGCACCTCCCAGTGGGCCTCATTATGAGGCTTGGAGGTCTGGGGCTATTCACTAATCACTCACCGCAGTCATCTACCCGACCAGACTCTCATCAACCTTGCCATGGTAAACGAGAAGAAAGTCCGTCCATTGCTGAGTATCCAGTCCGCTATTGGAATGGCGCGTCTGCGATTGGCGCAGCATCTCAGGAGCCTGGGTGGCTCTCATGCTCTGCACTTCATCTTGAAGGGAAACTACGCTCTGCCAAAAACAATATGAGGACAGTGTCAGTGAGAGCCTTGCTCGACCTTTGTTTGTTCGAGGAATGCCTGGAGCAAGAAACTTGGTGCGGAGGCTAGCGCTAACCCGGAACGGATTCCTAGCCGTCCGAGGAGAAGCGACTGATCTGAATGATTTGACTGAATCGGTGGTAGCGACAGGTTCTGAGGAAGAGTCGCCATTTCTCTCTGCCAATTTTTCATTCCTAGAGCTTGTCATTTTGCAGAGTGGCGAAATGCTATCTTTGGTCTGCAGCGGTATACTTAAAAATCAGGAAGCAAGCTTGAGGCGGTTAAGACAAGGCTATGTCAAAAATTATAGCGGTGCGTGTTCAGGATCGTTTTGTCGAACTACTCCCTCAGGGCATTGATCGACTCGGTAGGTTGTTTGAAATTGATAGCGTAAGCTTAGTGTTAGGAAAAAATGGCTCGGGTAAAACTAGGTTGCTAACGACGCTTGCCAATGCAGTCGGGTCTCCTCAAGATGACGCAGTGCAATTCTATTTTAAGGACACCCCTAATGGAAACTATGAGCCAAGCGCTCCTTACAGTGAAACTTTATGTGCAGTCTACTATTCGGCACTACCTTACAGGCGGAAGCTCTCACGACGGTCTGGAGTTCTAGATGCATCTCCGAACAACAAAGCCTTTGCTGATGATCAGCGACTTGAGAAACTTGGAGACGTTGCAAAAGCATTAGGTGTCGAGACAAGATTGACTGGTTTTTTTGGATATACAGGAACTGTATTCCGCTCAGTGCTAATTCCAGAGCTGAGGAGCGCCCACGAAATTTTAGTATCGCCGTTAGATTCTGCTGTTCATGATCTTAACCGTCTGCTTGCTGATGTTTCCACAGATGGCACTAAGGGGTATAGGGATTTTGATGGGAAACGTGAGGCTGCATATAAAAAAATTGAGTCTATTTTAACCGATGAGATTGATGTTAGGTTGGGGGACTACGATCGATCTTTATTCCTTGTGGCTCTCGAATACATGCATTTGCAAGGTGACCGCTACAATAAAAATGCAGCGACAATAGCATTCCTAAATCATATTGGACTGACAAATAATCACTCGGAACCATCAGCGTTCCAAGACCTTGAGGAAATTGTAGAGAGCACTAGAACAGTGCTGGATAATTACGCTAACCCACAAGACTTCAATTGGCGGAATAGAGCACATAAATTTCAAATTGACGGAATAGCACAGTCGGCCGCAATTAAAAGCCATAAGACGCCTATTAAAATCGAATGGTCTGATCTCAGTTCCGGGCTGCAGGCTTTGGTTGAACAGTTTTCATTGATCGACGAGGCAGTAGGGAAAGCGGCTGAACAAGGGCGATTTTCGATCTTGTTGCTGATCGATGAGGGTGATGCATATTTACATCTTGACTGGCAGCGAAGATATTTTTCTCTTCTGAATAAGTTTCTTGGCGAGCTTAAGAGAAAATATCGCTTGCATAGCCTGCAGCTAATCATGGCCACGCATTCACCGTTGCTGGCGGCAGATATCCCTGGTGAATTGATTACTAATCTCGAAAATGGCCAAGCAATTAATTCATTCGCCGCTCCATTGGAGGAAATAATTGCAGGCTCTTTTGGCTCCAGTTCTCTCGGTGAGTTTGCCGCCGAAAAAATTAATGAAATCTACAAGCGAATTCTATCATCTAACCTTACTGATGCTGATCGCCACGTCGTTGAGGTAATTGGGGATGTAGCTATAAAATCAGCCTTGAAAAGGAGGTTTCCAGAATGATTATCAATATATCGGACATTTGGGGTGAGGCAACTCTCATTCACTCGCAGTATCTCAAACGAGAGATCGATGAGGGCCTACAAAGGCTTGGCAACTCGTTTTTGGATCGTGCTATCGCAAAATTCGTCGATGACAATAGGTTGATCATTACCGCTGGCGCCGCGTCACAACTACCGTTGTGTATCGCAGATTATGAAAGGAGCTTCGGCAAGGGCATCCTTCGGGCATGCGTTTCGGAAAAGTTGAAAGACATCTTTGATTTTTCCGAGTTTTCAAAAAAAAGCAATAAACAGTGGACTGCTTATCATCTCTGTCTCCAGGCAAAGTATAAAGCTTGCTGCTATTGCCACATGGTGAGCACTGGCACTTGCCTTCCAGACGAGGATACCAAGGGATATAGACCGCCGATCGATCATTACTATACAAAATCTGATTATCCCTTCTTAGCCTTGACCCTTTCAAATTTCATACCGTGCTGTGAGAAATGTAACGGTAGCCAAATGAAACACGACGTCGATTTCGCCAAAGTGCTTCATTTGAATCCTTTGATAGATGAAGAGTCAATTGAGTTCGAGCTTCAACCGATTGCTAATCCAGAAGGGTCGATCGCTGAAGCCCTAGCATTAGCACTTCCCCCAAAAAATTATCAGTTGACTGTCCAGGCGAAGAGCAACTATGACGCATCGAATGCCTCAATTACGACATTCCAGCTAGAAAACCGTTATAGCGAGTATGCGACCCAAGCATATTATCTTGCTCGCAAAATGAGAGGGGTCGCTGCCCGTCTGGCCATGCTCAATGCTGCCTTAGATTGTTTTCCCACGCTTGATGATTGCTTGGAGTTTAAGCCTGACGGGTACAAAAACGTTCCATATGGAAAAGCAAGAATTTGCATTGCTAAACAGTATGGGGCGATGGAAAAGTGAATTGGAGTGTTTCCCAAAGGCAAACAAGCGCTTCTAGGTAATCTATGCTGCAAATTTCTTGTGGTTTCGATATTGAGACAGGTCGGACTTGCAAAGTTTTTCACTAAGCTTAGCCGGTAGTAGTAATGCGCAGGTGCTTGTCTAATAATATACGGCGACTTTTGTAGTTGTGATAAGTTAGTGTGTGCGCCGTGCGAGTATCTGATATGTTGAGTATATATATAAATTTATGGGGCGTGATTTGAAATGAATATATATCTTTCGGTCGGAAAATTTTTGGCTTCCCGGATTTTCACCTTCGTTATTTCACTTGAGGTGAGCGCGCAGCCGAAGCCAGCCCAAGGGGGGCAACTCATTACCTACTACAGTTTCAACAGATGACAAAATATAAACGTCAATTTCGGATCTTAACAAGGAAATTACATTAATTCACTCTTCCATGCTAACGATGACACATCAAGTTGAGGAGCTCAGCAACCTTGCAAAGCAAAAAACAGACAGTCCTCCATTATGGGGGAGCATAGCGGGTGTGATAGTGGGCGCATTGCTTGCTGGAGTGCTAGCTTTGGGGAGTCAAGTTTATCAAGCGAGGCAAGGGCGGTTAATAAAAGCCATCGAGATTATAATGAGTAGCCGTTCGGGATATCAAGCAGACCTCCGGAAGCTCAAGCTAGATATGTTTTTGGGTGATAAAGCGAGGGGGGAGGGGTTTGAGTAACGACGGGATGAACCTGAGAGCACCGCGTTCGACAACCTCACCCGAGGTGCCGGTTTTGACTTGAGCCCTATTTCGATCGACTGCAAGGACAAAAGGAACTTGGTTTAGCTGCCCGAGCCTTTGAGGTGTGACACCAAAGCTTCTTTCAATTCGAGCATCGCTTCTCGCAGTCGAGCGTCCTCATGCGTGTCGCCTGAGTTCGGTTTGAATTCTTCGACGTGCCGAAGCAAGGCTTCGGCATCGTTGGTATTGAGATCAAATACAATCATGTTGAGTCCGGGACTTGGAGGAGGGAGACGTCAGCAGGTGAATCCGTGACCGAGTTTTTCAAGCTCAGCCTTTACGAGTTCGTATCCCGCTTCAGTGTTAGCGAGCTCCAATGGTGTGCGACCTCCAAGAGAGAATTTCGGCTGACTAAGCCAAATATCCGCTTTCACCTTGTTGCCAAATATCTGCTCGGCTTGACGCTGAATCAGCTCGATAAAGTTCATGTTCTTCTCTTGTGAAATCGGCCGTTCGTGACTGCCGGGCGCTTCGGCTTAAGCATGCTTCCGTGGTGGCTACTGGGGTGGCCACCACGGTGTTCCAATTATTACCTCATCCATTCGACGAAAGGTACAAGCTGGCTTATATCGGCACCACGTGCGAGCAGCCAGGTTGTCCAGAGCGCGCATATGACGGTGATACCACCACTGAGTACCTGCAGGGCCCTATAAGCTCTCTCAGAATCCAGCATAAATCCATGTTGTTGCTCCAAGAGTTGAGTTTCCTCTTGTAGGTGCTGGTGAGCGCTCGCAACCTCGGCGCGCAATGTGATTCTCTGCAAGCAGTTTTTCAATCGCGTATAGCGCGCAAGATCTTCTACAGGGAGCTTGACCAAGGAATACCGGTGAATCGACTGCATATTTGATAACAGCCAGGCGAAAATCGACAACCCGACAATTCCCAGAATGTGTGGGCGTACCCATTCGGCGGCCGATTGGGGAAAGCCCAGTACCTGGTACAGCGCGGGGTCTTTAAATGCTGCGATAACGAACAAGACCGCACACAACAAGCAGATGATTACGATTTTTCTGGAGGAGGGGATTGCAGAAAGCTGTCGACGCGATTGGGAAAGGAGGTTCATCAAATTCTCTACCGTGGAAAGAAGGTTCGACGAGTGAAACTGACTGGGGATGGGCGCGCAACCGAACTGGGTGTAATTACTGACATTCTGGAAAGGTAGGAGTGTTTTTGCCCGTGAGCGGGGGTGTTATTTTTCAGTAAATGCTGGGGTTTTCGTCTGTACCAGCGGTTGCTAGTAGGCAAGCCTGCTGGCTGCTCCGACAACTACCGAAATTCAAGCCCATATTGAGTGCGTGCGAGGTCGGCCCACGAGGGCGATAACAGTACGCATTTACGCGGTGGTTAACCGCATTACGTAAAGTGATGGAAAGAACTCAAAGTATGCCCTTAACGCACTTGGATTGGGGATAACCAGCGAACATATAAATGCTCATCCATTGCAGGCAATAAACACACCATATAGCGATTGTAATTTGGATCCACACTACATATAGTGGAAGTAATTCGGAATTACGTGCTTACCTGACGGCAATGGGGTGGATATGTCTGGGGTGATTCATTGGGCCATAGCGCTCGTCAGTGCCTACTTCGCATGGCGCATGCGGAAGCGAAATATCGGACTGACCATCATGAGCATGTGCGTTGGTGGACTCGCTGGACTGTCAATGGGCGATATCGTCGTGGAAGGCAGGCAGATTGGTGGGCTCGCAGAGTTTTTGAAGGTTTCCATCACTGGTGGGTTGCCGTCCTTGTTGACCAGTATCATAGCTTGGCTGCTCATGCTGGGCTTTGTTGTAGGCCTTGTGCTCACGGTAGTGATTTACCGTAAGGAGGCCCGGGAGGCCGATACCAAGCGGATCGCTGTGGTTGAGCTTAGAGGACTTGTGGACACTTCAGATACTCCACTCATTTCTGCTGTTCCCGCGAGGTTCGTTGGCCGTAGAGAAGATTGCCGAGTCGAGTTGAGAGGCATGGTTTCATCAAGCTCGTTGAATGTAACGGCAGCACTTCAAGAGTTAGAGCATCTGCCGCGAAACCTTAGGCAACGAAGGGCTGATACCGCCAGAGCAGATGTGCAAGTGGTGGCTGGCGGAGTAATGCAGGTTCCGTTGTTATTCTACGCGGGCGTGTTGCTCGATGATGAGGGCCGAGTGACGCTGATGGATTGGGATCGCACCAAGGAACAATGGCGTGAATTGACTGATGTCGACTCAGGCTCACGCTTTCAACTCGATGGCCTTGATAGCGTGCAGTCGAATGGCGAGGTCGTCTTGGCTGTTTCCGCTTCCTATGTAGCAGAGCTTGCAGACATCGTAGCGACTTTTCCGAATCTGCCATTGGTGCATCTCTATCGGCTAAATCCCAGTGTAAATTCGCTTTGGTCAGAAGATGAGCAGGCTGCCCTTACTCAGCAATTCTTAGACGTTCTGTCTGCTCTACAAAATCGAGGTGTCACCCAAGTCCATCTGGTACTTGCAGCACCTGCGAGTTTGTCCATCCGGTTTGGCAGAGCGTACGACGCGCGCAACATGCCACCGCTACGTTGCTACCAGTGGGAAAAGGGGCAAACGACACCGTATCCCTGGAGTGTTCAAATGCCCCTGACGCTGGGGGCGTTGGCCAAATATTTGCCAACCGAATCTCAAACCGCCAAAGCCTGAGGTGTCTATGAATCTACCTTTTGAACCACGCGCCCGCGTTTTGGCGAAAACTATCCAGATGCGCAATGAGGAGACTCAGTGGGAGTCCTTCATCGTCAAGCTTCTCAAGAGACTTGAGTTGTCTGACGAAAAGAAAAAAGCAGCTGAGGCGCGGTACTACCAACTCGCACGGCACGTCGCGCGTAAGCTGAACATGAGCGAGGAAGATGTTCATGTGGTGGTACAAGGGTCGATGCGCACCCAGACCACTATCGCGGGCGATGGACGCGAGAAGTTCGACCTCGACATCGTGATCAAAGTAAGTGGAGGGCCTCTGTCAGGTTTGCCTCCCGATCAGTTTTTTTATGCATTTGGTGAGGCCTTAAAAGGTCTGCCGGATGCGGGAGAGCCTGAGCCAAAGAATCGTTGCTGGCGCCTACGATATCCGGGGGAGCCGTTCTATTTTGACGTCACCCCTGCGGTGCCGCTCTCCTATGGAATCACAGGCACGAACTTACGGGTGCGAGATCAAGAGAAGGGATGGAGCCCTTCGAATCCTGAAGAGTTCGCAACCTGGTTCTGCGAGATTGCCAAGCTGAGATTTTCCTTCGAACAGCGCCGTTGGTTGGTCAAGGCTGAAGATGCTGCCGCTAAGATAGATCCGCTACCGCGTGATCCTGTTCGTATTGACGACATACTTCGCCGACTTGTGCAGTTGATGAAGCTGCACCGTGATAGCTATTACCGTAAGCTTCCTGACGCACGCAGAGTCGCGATGCCGATTTCAGTCATTCTAGTCACGCTCGCCACCAAGGCTTATCAACAGATGGTGACGCAATCGCCAGGGACGTTCGTTTCTGCGATTGAAGTCGTGCTGGAAGTGGTAGCGCGGATGCCTGATCACATCAAGCGTGAACGCCTCATTGAAGTGAACAACCCGGCAATGGACAACTCCCATCCGGAAAACTTTGCTGATAAGTGGAACACTGACGGTGGTCTCCGCGATCGCGAGTTCAAAAACTGGCATCAACGTCTTAGCGATGATCTCTTCGCTCTGTTCGTCGAGGACTACAACAAGCGTTCAGAGGAACGCCTGCATGCAGTGTTCGGTGATGTGGGAGTGAAAGCATGGAAGGATATGCAGCCCAAGCCAACTGGTGTACTGGGGGGCCTATTAGCCTCTGCCCCAGCAGGATTGGCCTCGCAACCTCAGCGTCCTCGTGGCACTGGGGAGAGAGATACCCTTGCTTGACCACTTGCCTGCGGCGTCCCCTTTCGAGTTGGCAGCGCACGCCATTCAGCAATGGCTGGATGGGCCGGGCGCATGCTTTGCCACCCGTTCACGCCGGTCGCACAATATAGGCAAGATGGACGTGTGGGAGCTTGAACTTCCACACCCGATCAGGGGGCCGCAACGTGTCGAAATTTGTATTCCTCCAGACTTTCCAGCTGTTGCGCCAACCATCTATCTGGATAAAGGCCTTTGCTTAATTTGGCCTCATGTAGAGGAAACCGGGAGTTTCTGTCATGGCGTGCAACCGTCACCTGATGACTATGAAAATCCTATCGGTGCAGTTCAGTCTGTATTGGCAAGGCTCGAAGCATTCTGGCTGAACACTCAAGATGAAGCCTGGCGGAAGAAGGAGTTCCAGGCAGAGCGACTTTCGTATTGGTTACGCTTCTGTGCGCGACAACGATCGAAGTTTGGCGGCATATCTCCTGCTTGCGCTCGTGTGGAACTGGAGCAGATCGATGAATCGACGGAGGGGCGGATCGCAGCCTATTTTTCTGGCGGCAGTAAAGTTAGTTGTGCACTGCTACTCACGACGCTGAGTGAAACCGATCCTCACTCTCTTGCAACCCGACACAACTGGTCTTTCGGAAGCTTGAGGCGAGGGCATTCTTTGTTCGTTCCAATGCCAGCAGGCATGGATTGGACTCCTGATGAGTGGCCTACCACTATTGGCGAGCTTGATGCGCTAGTTGGCTCATTGGCTGGTGATTCGGAAAAGCTTGCCACATGGTTCATGAGCAAGAGCCCTGATACGAAGCAGATGATGATGGTTGTACTGGTTCAGTCGAATGTCTGCTACGGATATCTGCTAGCGCCTCCGACGGTGCCACGAATGAGCGAAGTTCGAGTCATTCCCCTATTTCTCGATCGGGTAGATGCAGATTGGGCCTTGGCACGCGACCAGCACCTCCCCGTTCTGCATAGCCGGCGCCAGCTCCGAGCCTTGGTGCTTGGATGCGGCTCGCTTGGTGCTATGGCCATCGAGCAATTCGCCAGGGCAGGGGTCGGCCATATAGATATCGTCGATAAGGAAGGCTTCGATGCGGAGAACTGCTCCAGACATATCTTGGGAGCCGATAGCCTTGACTTAGGTAAGGCCCATCAACTAGCCGGCCGCTTGCGACGACTAGTACCTGGGATAACGGTGAATCCGTATCGAGTCAGGGCTGAGCGATGGGTGCCGACGCAATGCAAGCCCGAGCAATACGATATCGTTATTGATCTGACAGGAGAGACCTCAATTCGAAGTATGCTCGTTCGATATCGCACGTTGTGCTTTGCAAATACGCCAATTCTCCATGGTTGGATGGAGCCGTTTTGTGCTGCGACGCACTTGGTTCATCTCGCTGCGAGTGATGAGTACCCAATCGATGAACCAGCTCAAGGAGTCAATGTAGCTCAATGGCCAAATAAAACTGCCGTTCAACTACCTGCTTGTGGTTTTGGATTTCATCCCTACGGCTCCGCAGATGTCGCTCAGGCTGCAGGCTTCGTAGCTGAACGGGCCCTTGCCGTAATTGATGCTGAAGTAAATGATTCAATGGTATGGAGCTGGGTAAGGTCGGAAGGTTTTTTCGCCAAACTGGGCGTAGGAGCCATCTGCAGCTCGCTTGTGCCAAAGCTGCAGAGCCCATTCGATTCCGTTCACATCACTCGGTCGTTTGACGATATTTATGGTGAGAAGTAATAGTTCATTGCGTTATCAAATATCGGGGGCGTCTTGGTGTCTTGAGTTCCCTGAGAGCGTCGTTCTTCAGCTTGCAGCTTATGCACAGCGGGGGAGCAAATCGCTGGAGGGGGTGGGGCAGTTGTATACGCGAGATCTGACTGCCTCCACCGTGACGGTTGACTGTGTAACGAAAATGGCTCCGACATGGGCAAAGTACACCACCGTTCGCCTGGACATGAAGGCAGTAAAGCAGGAGAGAGCAGCTCTTTTCAAAAAAGGGCTGCATTGCATTGGATTCTGGCATTCTCACCCCGAGCCTCGACCGCATGTTTCGTCAACCGACCTAATCATGGCTGAGGAGCAAGCTCGCGCCGGAAAGTCCGACTATCAGGGGCTCGTTTTCATGATCATTGGAAACGCCCCTCCACCAAGCGGATTTGGCGTGTGGGTGCACGATGGTGACGAGTTATGGAAGGCGGATAGAATTCTTGGATGATCTAGAGCCCGGCTCAGCTTGTCAGCACAGCAAATATGCATTGCTGACACCATCTTGGGTGATGTTATCTTCGGGCTCATTTCGACAAAGGTTAATACATGGTTAGCGAATTAGTTGAGATACTCAAACGAGTAAAAAGCTTAGCGGGTGCTGAGTTTACAGGGGTTGGGGTCATCGTTAGCGATGTGGAGGCCGAGCTACCAACCTTTCCGCTTCGACTGGGCGTTGATGTGCCTCAGGATCTAGATTCGGCGACAACATTGGCAAATGTCTCGATAGTACATAGCGACCTGCATGACGGTTTTCACGTCCTCGCACCGGATCTGCGGGTGGTAGCTCTTTCGCAGTATTTTTCTCCTCCCATAGTTGAGTCGGCTGTCATTAATCGGAAGCGTAAATTTGGGGGGCGCTACATCGCAGCGCTTTTTGGTTCAGCGCTGCCTAGCGTGCACCTATGTGGGGTCGCTACTGACTCCCTTGGCATCGTGATTTTCAAAGATGGTCGCGAAATATACTTCGAGAGATTCTAAATGTTTTTACTTTTCTATCCCCTGCGTGTCATTGGCATCGTGGCAGTTTCGTACGCGTTGTGCGTTGTGCTCATGCATGAGCTGATCCCTCGGTATTGGCCAGATCACACGACAGATTTGAAAAGTTTGGCACTGGGTGGTGGGACAGCTCTGAGTCTGACGCTGTTTGTGTTCGTGTACTGGGGCTGGCGAAAGATTTGGGAAATCTGCCCGAAGCTCAACGAATGGCTTTTTCCTGATTTGAACGGTACGTGGGACATGACGATCCATTATCGGAAGCCAGGTGGCGTTGGAGAGATCTCTGCAACAGCAATCATCAAACAGAACTGGCTTACCATGAGTATGGAGGTGCTGGCACGAGACTCTGATTCGCAAACTCTAGCGATCGTGCCGAAGAAAGATTCGGAATCAGGGCGCGCACAGCTTTTCTATTTTTATCGAGTGATTCCAAAGAAAACGAGCGACGGGAAAAGCGAGAGCTATGAAGGAGCTGCAAGCCTCAGATTTTTCGCTGAAGGGACGAAGCAGCTGTCCGGGAACTATTACACCAGTGTCGCTACAGACGGCCATTTCAAGCTAGTACGTCAGTAAGCAGGTCTCTCTTTGCAGAGCAGGTGCCGTTTACGCGTCTGCTGTAACGTCGTTTGCTTTTCCATTAGAGTTTATGAGGGAACCGTTTTTCTTCGCTTGGGGCTGGCGCTCACTTCTTCTACGCACGGTATTACGAATGCTGAGATCCCAGTGAATGACTCAGCGTAAAGAGATGCAGTGTCCAAATTACTTCTTGCTTGAGTCATTGCGGCCCATGGCCTAGCTGTGTTTGGGCAGAAACTCTAGAGCTATAAATCACTTCTTCAGGCAAATGGCCCGGCTCCGATCAGCCGAGCATTTCCTTAATGACGGACGCCACATTCCTGGCATCGTCTATCCCACGATGATAGGTGCCCTGCCAAACCAAGCCCAACGACTCTACTGTTTGCAAAAGTCCTTTCGGTCGGTTGTCATATAAACCTGCATGCCACTTCTTGGCATTGAAATGAGGCAAGCCTGAAAGCAGGGAAGGGCATGCAGCAAATTCAGCATCGCGCTCCAGCTGCCTTGCGTCATAGTCACCCCATGATGCCCAGGCTGCGCCTGGATAACGCGCAGCGAATAGTCGTAGCTCTTCGCCCACTTCTTGATAGGTTTGGGCACCGTCTATGTCGGCTTGCTGGATGGAGGTAAGCCTTTTGCAAAAATCGGTGAGGACAGGGTTGATCTGAGGTCGAACGAAACGCTGGAACTCTTCGACGACCTGAAACGATTCCAGATCTATTACCACCAAGCCAATTTCGATCGTTTCCATCTGATCGGGGACGACTGCAAGCTTTCTTGTTGACTCCGATTCTTCCACCTCGTCACAGGTTGCCTCCAGATCTACGCAATAGAGGTAGCGGTATGGCGCGAGGAGATTTTGGATAGATTGGAGATGATGAAGTTTTGCTTCAACGCTCATTGCAGAGGAAACCTTACTTGGAGTCTCTGCAGGTTACACCGAGCCAACACCCGATGCAGCATTAGACGCAGGGGAATAACTGTTGGCAATAAGTCCCCAACACAGTCACCTCTGCTGATCACCGAAGATCGGCGACGCTCCCAAGGCCCATGACTTCGGTGGCTTATGCTCATAGGTACTAGCTGGAAACGGCATCGGTTTCGCGAGGCCAGCTTTCAACTAAAAAGTACTATTTGCAGTTGCCTGCCTTTCGATATCCCGCCGCCCAAGCCTCAGATTCAGTATCAAAAATTATTTGGTTTTTCGCAGAAACCTGAACATAACCTGGGCAACCCTTCGAGAGTTGGTAAACCTGGCTTTTCCGGTTGGCAATGATCGAACCTACTCCGCTCGCGCTCGCTAGGGTCGACCGCGCTGGAGCGGTCGGAGGATTAACAGGAGTGGCGCTAACTACCCCGTCACCAACTGCCTTGTACCCTTGCGACCATTGACGCTCGCCAGTTACGAATGGATTGGAGTGCCCCATGATTGCCGCGATGCCGCGATGCCGCGATGCCGCGATGCGGCGATCTCGTTCTTTCTCCCAAGACGAAACCGGGTATTGCTTATCTCAAGCCATCAGTAGCTGTTGCTGCTGACGAGACATGCTCAGCTTGTATCTGTCGAACATGTAAAAGGTTGTTCTAGCGACGAGCCCCTTGACCTCATCACGTGGTTCCGCGGCGCGTTGATCGAAATCAATCCGCGTCTTGCATTGCCCATACTGCGGCGCTACTCCGACGGCCATGCCGTAGTTGAAATTGCTGCGGTCGCCGTTCACCTCTCCAACAGATGGGTAGAGGTTAAACAGATCGGCCTCCATCGCTAGGAATACTGGATCACTGTCTACGCAATGCTCTCGACCTCCGCTCTGCCAGCATTGGCGTTGATTGCCGAATGTCCAGGCAGGAACGATGTGTTCCCACTCAGTCCGTTCCGCGCGGGTCTGCTGTTTCCTAGTTTGGTATCCGCAAGATTCAGAATCAATCCGGCCATCCGACTTTCCTACCCATGTCCATTTGCAGCCACAATAGAGCTCGCCCATGGAACCGTTTGCCTGGTCGAGGTAAATCTTTTGCTTTGCAACGACCTTAGCTTCCGAAAACGTAGATGGGGGGCTTGAGAAGGCAGGAGTGACAACTGAGAGGACTAGCGCTACTACGGAAAGCAGTTTTTTCATTAGAAAGCCTAAGCAATTGAGAAGGAGCGCAGTATGCGCATGACTCCAGGCTGCCTATCGAGAGCGGGGAGCTAAAGTTCGAGCACCTTGGAGCATGACTCGCCACACCGACAGAATTTGCTCGCCCGTATGTAAAATTGCTTAGCCTCAGACATCGGCACAGCTTTGGTTCAACGTAAATTCAGATCACCCCACCACCGCGCTTGAGTTAGATTCCGTAGGCACGCAGTTGTGTGTTTCGAACTTGGCCTAGATTTAGGCTTTATTGATGATGGAGCAGGGCGCAGTGAGTGATTATCAGGGAATGCAGTGGTTCAAAGCCGATTTTCAGGTGCAGACACCCGAGGACAGCAAACACTGGGCAGACGTCGAGCTCCGGCTGGGTAATCCCCGCAGGCCCAAGATCGATGGCCAAATTTCCGAGCAAGGTATCCAAGATAAAGCCCGCACGTTCCTGAGACGCTGCCACGAACTCGAACTTCAAATCATAGGCATCACTGACCACAATTTCTCGGAACAGCTTGATGCCGATGACTGGTTTCTCACGCACCTGCTTCGGCAAAACAAATCCGTAGCCCAGGAGCTGGGGCGGGAGCCTATCCATTTCTTCCCAGGCTTCGAAGTCGACATTGGCTACCACGTGCTCTGCCTGTTTGAAACCACCACCAAGGTCAATGACCTGATGCGTGTGAACACGGTGCTAACCAAGCTTGGACTGGCAGAGCCCGAACGATTCGAGCGCGGGCTTCCATTACCCTTACGGCAACGAGGCGAGACAGTTAGCCTCTCGAAGCTGCTGGATATTGTTCAAGGGGAATATGGCGGCTTGGTCATCCCGGCGCATGCCGACCAAGAGGATGGGTTACTTCAGCGTCCTGGAAACCGACTGGACTACCAGTTGCCCGACCTAATGGCACTGGAGGTGACCCAGTACCCCCTGAACCCAAAAGCCGCCGGCATCCTCAATGGTACCAACCGTGATTGGGCAAGGCCTGGTAAGCAGCCGGCCTATGTCCAGTCTTCGGATGCCAAGTCGCTCAAGACTGACGAGCACGGCAACCCCAAAGCCAATTCGTTGGGATATCGCTACACGTGGATCAAATGCTCACAGCCTTCGATCGCGGCCCTCAAGCAGGCGTTCCGTGACCAGGGCTCCAGGATCAGCCTTGAAAAAGTGCGTCCTAGCGATCGCGAGACTCATCCCCGCATAAAATCGATAAGCCTTACCAACACGCGCTATCTCCAAGACCAAACAGTGGTTTTTTCCCAGAATCTGAATACCTTGATCGGTGCCAGGGGGACGGGCAAATCGACAATCCTTGAACTGCTGAGGATGATGTTCGCTCGCGAGCAAAGCGACGCACTGTCGGAGAAAACTCGGTCAAAAGCCGATCGAGCTAAGAACACCCTTTTGCCCGATGCCCAGATCCATGTTCGATGGGAGGGCATCCCCGGGCAGGTCGATACCCTGCACTTTTCTCCCGACAACGGACTCTCGTTATCCGAAGGGGAGGCATTCGATCTCCCAACCTACCTGCGCCACCTGCCGGTTCAGTTTTACAGCCAGCAACAGCTCAGCGACTTGACCGCTCCAAGCGGTCAACTGCAACTGCTGGAGATGCTCGACGAGGCCTGTATTGAAGAGCTCAATAAGCTCAATGGCGAGGAACGCACTCTGGCTGCTGAAATCAAACGGCTTTTCGCAGCTCAAGACCAGGTTGTCGCTATAGACGAGCAGATAACCGGCTTGAGCCAGGAGCTGGTTGAGCTTGAGCGCCAATGGCAAGCACGCAAAGACGTGCAAGGTGAGGCTATCGCCTATCAGCATGCCCAGCGCGCTAAACGATATCTTCAAGGATTGCAGGATCAGATCGGAAAGGATGTCGAGAGTGTCAAGGAGGCAGTCGAGGCGTTTCGCTCGAACGGCGACCCGGGCACAGCAGTATCCGATGCTTGGCCACATTCAGCCTGGTTCACAGGAAAAACCAGCGACGTCGCGGCCGTGCGCAACCGCTTCAAGGCCAAGCTTTCCACCTTGCTAGATGAGATGGTCGCAGAATCAGAGCGTCTATTCGGACACGGCGCCCAGCTAGATGAAGTTAAGCTTGATCTGGATGCTGCACAAAACGCCTTCGTGAAAGCCTGCGAGGCGAAAGGCATTCAACCCCAAGATGTTAGTCGACTGCAGGAGCTTGATCGAACCAAACAGGCTAGGCAGCAAAACCTTGATGACAAAACTCGTGAACGTCAGGCCCTGGACGGTACGTCAGAGGCATTGCATGGAGCAATGAACAGACTTTTCGATGTCTGGGCCCAACAGACTGCACTTCGCACCAATGTCGCTGACGAGCTGACCAGAAAAACCGGTCGATCTATCTGCATTTCGATCAAGCCAATGGCTTACACAAGGCATTTCGAGAAACTTTGGATGGCGCTTGAACCGGATAGACGTACGCCAGTAGGACGAGAGTGGCAGGTCATAGGCGAGACGCTTTTCCAGGGCTTCGTAACTTCCGAATCGCGGGCGCCGTCTCCCTGGGAACATATCGATGAAGTGCTTGCTGACCCCGCTAAGCTGCCTGAGATCCTGCGGCAGTTTGACGGCAAAATCAGGACTTATCTTGCGACCAAGATGGAAGAATGGCGCTCGTTACGGACGACACGGATTCCGGATTTGGTAGATATCGAGCTCTACCGTGCAGATGGCAGCTTAGTAGGCAACCTAGAGGGGGGGCATCTGTCCGAGGGGCAGCGGAACACCGCCATACTTCACATGCTACTCGTCAAAGGTGATGGCCCCATCATTATCGATCAGCCAGAAGACGAGGTGGATGCTAGCTTTATCTACAAAGATCTAGTGCCGCTGTTGCGACAGTCCAAAGCGACTCGTCAAATCATTCTCGCAACCCACAACGCCAACCTACCCGTGAACGCCGATGCCGAGTTCGTCTTTGCACTGGAATCGGTGAACGGTAAAGGTGGGGTATTGGCGCAAGGAGGCTTGGATAGGAAGGAGGCAGCAACCGCCGTACTCGACATCATGGAAGGGTCGGAGGAAGCCTTCAGGCGGCGCCTAGAGAAGTACCACTTCTAGATCCAAGGATGATGTCTCCTGTCGAGGATTCAAACTCCGAATTCTCGACAGGAACGCAAATGTTGTGGGTGTGGGTCGGGAGGCCGTTGCGATTCAACTAGCTCCGCAAAGGCCTAAAGAATGCTCGGATCTCATCAGCGAGAATTTCGGGCTGCTCTAATGCTGCGAAATGACCTCCACGCGCCATGTGCTCCCAACTCTGGACATCGAACACACGCTCAACCCAGCTGCGCGGCGGCATGGGTAGCTCTTTCGGAAAGACCGCCACGCCCAACGGTGTTTCCACTCGCTCGCCGGATTCGAAAATGAGCGGATTTTGTCGATTTTCCTTGTACAACCTCAAGGTCGCTTAAATGCTTCCGCTGAACCAGTACAGGGCGATGTCGCTGAGGAGGGTGTCCATCGGCACCACTTGTTCAAGATCGTTGGGATGATCTACGCATGCGTGTAGGACGGTTCATGAACGCCCTTCAAAGACGTGGAGGGTGCGATTAAGGCTGGGTATCCGGGGCAGGGCAGGTGCTCGATTCAAAATTCGAAGACGACGAAGCTGACTATGCTTAACTTTCAAGCGCACCAGCCTCAGGGATAAAATAAGGCGGCATATGTCCAAGTCGATCATGATTTCGTTTCTCAGCACCTCTTTAGACGGTTGTACCAACGACAAACGTCTTACCAAGTGGCACCCCAACGCTGGTACCGCGCTGTCGAGCGAGCCGCAGATCGATCGACTGATCCTACTTCACGAAAAAAAGGATGAGGTTTTGGCTTCTCTGGTTGGTGAAGAGGCTAAACGTATGCGGAACGACTTTGACGTTCAATTGATGGAAGTTAGCTCAAGCTCTTCAGACCTAAGCTCAACCTATATGACCGTGCTCAGGCTCGGGGAGCATCTCCAGTTCGACCCTGACGACCGGTACTACCTCAACATTACGACCTGCACTCCCATCCAGCAGATTTGCTTCTGCGCCCTTGCCCAATCCGGCCGCTGGCCGGTGAAGCTTGTCCAATGTCTTGATGCAAAGGCAGATAATCTCGCTTCCACGCTACAGATCATCGATCTGGATCTTTCGAGATACGATGTCATCCTGAACCAATATCCTATAGGAACCGCTGAGGGCACCGATCTTCTCAAGGGCAATATTGCCACCCGCAACACTTACTATAACCAGATGATCGATAGCATACAGAGCGTAGCACTGCGGTCACGCAGCCCGATCTTACTGAGGGGGCCCACAGGCACTGGCAAAACGGCTCTCGCCCGTCTTTTGCACAAGGTCAGGGCACAAACTACCTTACTCCCAAGCCGATTTGTCGAGGTGAACTGCTCGGTCTTGAAGGATGCCTCCGCAATGTCCACGCTTTTCGGAAATGAAGACGGTGCATTGCAGGGCGTAACTAACTCCCAGAAAGGTGAGCTCCAATTTGCGGACAGAGGAATGGTGTTTCTCGACAACATCGATGAGCTCGGAATGCATGAGCAGGCGATGCTTCTGCAAGTTATTGAGGATAAGTCCTTCACGCCACCGGGTTCCCGGGCGTCTGTAAAATGCGACTTCCAATTGATAGCAGCGACCAACAAAGATCTTGAGGAAATGGTCAAATGTGGCCAATTCAGATCAGGTCTCCTTTCACGACTATCCACCTGGGAATTCCGGATGCCGTCCCTGCGCGAACGTTTGGAAGACATTGAGCCCAACCTTGAATATGAGCTCCGAAAGTCGACGAACACGCTTCCACATGTCCAACGATTTTCAGCGAAGGCTCTAAGGAAGTACTTAGCGTTCGCAACCTCACGTGAAGCTGCTTGGGTGGCAAGCTTCCGAGACCTGTCGGCTTCGGTTGAGCGAATGATTACATTCTCCGATAACGGAATCATTACTGAAGATGTTGTCCAGGAAGAGATCAGCACGCTTCGAGCCAAGTGGTCTTCACTGGGCTTACAAGATGTTTTTGAAGATGACTTGAACCCTGGCCGAACCACATTGCCCGGAAGCGTCGCGTATGATTACGTTAGCATGCTCATTCCAGACCATACTCTGAATCGTTTCGAGCACAACCAGCTGGATTATGTCATCCGTGTGGCCTTTAAATGCCCAAGCTACGCAGAGCTAACCAGGAGGCTCTACGGGGAAAAAACAGGCGTCAACCCGGCACAGAAGTCCCGCTCATATCTGGTTGGGTACGGATTGACATTGGAGATGATCAAGGAAATCCTCCAACCGTTGAATGACTAAGGAAATGGGGCGAAATCTGTTTACGCTCGAAATTTGAGGAGGAGGGGAAGACGAATGGAGTAGGGCTTCCAATAGGTACTGACGATATATCAGGTGCCTGGATCCTGCGGATTGCGAATCGCGATCATAGCTCGGCTGGCGATGATCTTCCCGTTTGACCTTAAGGAAGGAGTGGAGCTTTTGCGGGTGCAGACACGGCAAGGTTACGAACGAATTGGGTTCGATGTAGGTTGACCAGAATTGTTTATGAAGGTCGCAGGGAGAAGTGCACGGATACGGGTCAGATGGTGCTTTGGTGGATCAGAGGGCTGCGCATACGGCTTCACTGCGTGCGACCACCTATATGTACTTAATTCTTACCGCGAAATTCCAGGTAAAACGTCTGCTGATCGAGCATTTTTTGCATTTAACTAAACTAAATAGTCGTTTAGTTTAGTTAAATGCAAGTGCTTTTGTTTGCTATACAGCAGAAGTTCAGCCACAACGCAGGCTCCCAATAGTTTCGTGCCGACAGCATCCAAAATGCTGTACGAGCGAAGGGAAATATTTAAGTCTTGATGCTCCGTATAGCGAGAACTTCCGCACGGATCAAACATTTGTTGTCTATCCATTTGACCATACTTACCAAAATTATACTTGAAAGCACTCGCGCGCCACGAAGCAAAGTTGTTCTTGCCAATTCTGACGTCCCTTCATTGAGGTCGAAGACGTAGGTGATTTCCACTTTGTTGATCGTAGTAACGCCTCGAATCATTCGAACTCCCTGGGTGGCAGGGCCATGGTGATAAAAAGTATGTTTTCCCTGTATGCAAATCACATCACCTTTGGCAAGAGTCCCGGGGAAAGTATCATTCATGAATTTATCGGAGACGTCCTTGATCAAAAATTTCCCCGCAAATTCGAACAGGACTTGCCACATATATGTGTAAAGGCAAAGGCCAGGTTCCCCATAGTAAAGAAACGCCCGGTCATCTGGCCTAACAGGATGCCCATCCTTATCACAGGCTCCGCTTGTAAACGCAGCCTGAAAACCAGGGAGCTGGGTTAAATCATGATGAGCCCCGACAACCTCGCAAAGTCGCTTGTGCCCGTAGTACCACCAGTTCAGCTCACCAGGTCGCTTCGAGCGATGTTTCAATGCAACCAGATCCGGCCCATCAGCGCGGGCTTCCCATGCCTGTTTAGCAGCAGCCAGCCGATCAGCAGTGAGGGTTCCATCAAGACCTCGAACACTACAGGCCTCATCTTTGTGATATGTGCAAAGGATCGCCAAATTGCGTAATGAGAGGTCACCGCCGCTGGCCCTAGAGACGATGGGATGGACGACAACCGGTCGCTCCGATAGGTTGCAAATGCAGCACGACCACCGGTTAGCGGATAGCAGCTCAAAGAGCACTTCGAAAGGGATAATCGGTGAACAGCTATGAAGCAGTGATTGGATGATCTCCGGGGGAAACCCGAGTTTCATTAGTGCCAGCTCACTCGATTTTTTAAGTTTTGCAACAGTCCAGCCATCCGCTCGTAGCGTTCTGGCCTGAGCGGTGTCCACGCCGCGTGCGATCAAGGCTAGTTCGACTCGGTTTTTCGTCATGAGTTTGCTCGATTGCGATAGTGATGTACCAACACAGCCAAGCTAAGCACACGCGGCGAATTGGAAGCAGTCATGAGATAGCGAGTGGGATTTCGTGGAACTGGAAGCAATTATGAGATAACGAGTGAGGTTTCCAAAATGCTGGAAGCAATCGCGAAATAAGGCGTGGATTCAGCTTATCCGTCGGTTACTTCCAGTTCTATAGGGATATTTACTTCCGATTACTTTGAGGTGGGAACGAATCCATCGATCTACAGATTTATTATTGTGAATAACACTTAAAATGGGTAGTCACGGTAACATATTGATTTATATAAGTATTTGCTGTTTTGGCTGTTAAAAAGGGAAAAGCTCGAATCGCGCGCTTGTTGCTAGACGCTCCAGTTCAAATCGCGATTTCAAAAGTTAAAAAGATCCTAACTAACTGAATTCATTGACTTTGAAAAAACGTGCGTGGGAAAAATTCTTGATGGCGAAACTGATAACGTTTTTCCCTCTTTTAAAAGTCATATCTACATAGAGTATTATTATACAAAGTTAATATATCCAAACGAAAAAAAACCTCCAAAAAAATGCGCCGAGGGGTGTACGGCGCGCGCAAAAAAATGTTTATTGTGACCTCTCACTGTCGACGAGATGAGCCGATGAGGAATACAAAAAACAGAGGAGCGCGTTGCGATGAAGCGGAGTTGGAAGAGCTCAAAGAGGCTAGGCGTCGAAATGATGTGATTCAAAAATATTTAGACAAAGAAATTACCTATAAAAGCGCATTAGGCCTAATCCCTTGTTCAAAAACCACGTTTTATAGGCTTCTTCATAAATATGACGAGGACGCTGGATCACTTGCTCTGCTTCAAACCAAAAGAGGTAGAAAAAAAGGTGAGCACCAATTAGCTGAAGCCGTTGAAACTATTATAGTCGAGTGTATTAAAAGCAAGCTGACAAGTAGAGTGGCCGGGCCTTCAGCGGTTTGGAAGGCGGTGAAAGATAAGTGCACGGAATCAAGCTTGCCCATACCGAGTTTGGGGGCAGTTGCGAAGCGAGTTCACTCCATCAGTCCGCTCGAACTGCGTAGACTACAATACGGAGCAGCAGACGCTTACGACAAATTAGGAATGAAGCCTGGAAGACTTAAATTAATCAGACCTCTTCAAGTCACACAGATTGATCACACACGGGTCGATATAATTTTATGCGATGATGATCGAACACCGCTTGGCAGACCTTGGCTTACCGTACTAATTGATGTTAATACCAGGGTGATATTGTCGTACTATTTATCTTGGCATAATCCTTCATCCGTATCGGTGGCTGCAACGATCGCGTTCGCAGTGGCGAATAAAGCAGATTATCTATCAATGATAGGGTGTGAAAGCATTAATTACCCGTTCTCCGGAAAACCTGAGGCCATTAATTCGGATAATGCGAAAGAGTTCAGAGCACTTAGCATGGAGAAAGCATGTGACAAAAATAAAATCAAGCTTAACTGGCGTCCACCTGGCAAGAAACATTACGGAGGACATATAGAAAGATTGATAGGTACTCTTATGGGTGAAGTGCATTTCTTGCCGGGGACGACTTTCTCTAATACTAGGGTAAGAAAGGGATACGATAGCGAAAAGAAATCCTGCATGACCTTCTTGGAGTTCTCTAAGTGGTTTACTACGCAAGTTGCGATTTACCATAGCACTCCGCACTCAGCCATAAAAAAGACACCTGGAGATGCTTGGTTTGATTACTTTGGCAGCTATAACCCCAACACTCTAACAAATAGCGAGAAAGCCGAGCTAACTATTGATTTTCTTCCTCAGGATAGACGTACAATTTGTACGAAAGGCATACGTTTCAAGAATAATTATTATTACTGTCCCGATCTGGCGCCTCACGTAGGAAAAGATATTCTTATAAAATACAACCCTTTATCCATGAAAAGAATCTGGGCTCGCTTGAATGATGAATATATAAGTGTCCCTTTTTCAGATCTTGCGCAAAACGACAATCTTTTGGAGGTCGCACGAATTGGCGGACTATTTCAACAGGAAAAATCAAAGGCGCGATGGGTTACGGAGGAAGGGAGAATTAAGCTTAAAAAAACATCTGAGGAGATTGTAGTGAACGCGCAAGCCATTACCAGAAAAGAGAGGAGGCAGCAAGCAATCAGGAGGGAACATGGCCCCAGATTGCCAGTTGAGATCCACTCAAAAATTAGCGTTGATTATTCCAAGAAGCCACTGCCCTTCAATAGTGAGGACTGAATGGACCTTTCACACATAAAAGAAGCCAAGCGATCGCTTGCTCTGTCTGGGTTTGTGGAAAGAGTTGATACTATACATAAGAATATTTGGGTGGACTGTCCGCAGTGTTCAAGGGTGGAGAGAATTGTTAACAACATGCTCAGTGCTCGCGGAACGTCCCCTGCGCCTTGCCTCCTTGTTTGCGGGGAAGGCGGAGCCGGAAAAACCAGCATAATCAGTAGAATAAGTAGTAAACACATTGCAGTCGATGGGTTTGTAGCAATTGCAAGTCTATCAGAAAATCCTGACAAACTAAGTTTTCGAGAGTTATTGCTCATGGCTCTGGGCGTACCATTAAAAGCACAGGGGGCCTCCGGAAAGCTGCCTAATGGTTTGGAGAAGTACCTCCAACTTCGAAAAATCATTGCGGTCATCATTGACGAGTTTCATGATGCGTTGTTAGCTCAGTTGGCGGAGCAACGAAAGAATCTCTCCTTGCTGAAAACACTGTCAGGTCCGCCTTATCATCTTAGAATAATGGGCTTCGGTACATCATCAGCAGTAAATGCGCTTCAGCAAGATAAACAGCTCGAACGGCGGTTTGAAGTCTTAAAGCTAGTGCCGTGGGTTGAAGGCGATGAGTTCAGGAGCTTCTTGGCCTCGATAGAAGAAAATTTACCTCTTCGTAAAGCGTCCAAGCTGTATTCTGAGGAAACGGTCAAATACCTTTTGGCGAACACAAATGGAACGATGGATGAGGTGTTGAAGGCTATAAAATTTGGTGCGATCCATGCTCTTAAGAATGGCGAAGAAAAAATAACTTTGGAAAGCATGCGCGAGGGTTTTGTACGCCGATGGGATTACTGAGGGAAACAAAGAAGAGGACCTTCAAAGGGTTTCCTCAGCCTTATAGCGATGAAACATTATCCTCATGGCTATTCCGTTGCGCGACCAGCAAACAATGCGCTTTAACTATCGAGGTTGCTGAGTGTTATGTAGAGAGTTCGCTGCGCAACGGGATTGATTATGACTTTAGTTTTGGCGTGATATTTAAGAGGTTTTGCTCTCGCTTCGGAATAGACCACGCGCACTGCAAGCAGTATTTTGATATGAAAAACAAAGATATGATCTTAAGTGTTCGCAGCAGAAAATCTTTCTGCCGACAATGTCTTGATGAGGACGTTAAATTCCGGTCGGTTCCATACTGGAGGAAATCTTGGTGTCGCCTTGATGTGGCATATTGCTCGTTACATAAAACCATGCTTGCTACCACCCGAGAGGATTATGGTTTATATCGTTCATGGCAGTCTTTCGCATATTTTTCGGATTTTTATTATGAGCGCAAGAGCGATAGAACCCCATATGAGTTCGTCACATTAAAATCTTTGGGCTTCAGGGTTCAAAACTGGTTGCACACCAATAGAAAAGAAGTCGAGCGCACTTCGGGTGCGACCAAGTTAATTCGTAATTTGCTGAGCAGCTTTTTATCAATGCGAACAGAGTATCGATACTGCGGGATTGCTAGAGTAGCTTTTGGCTACAAGTCGCAGATTCCAATAATCCATAAAAATTATCATTACAGTTTGTGTATGTACCATGGGGCAAGAGATTCAAATGCTACTCACAGAAGCGCAGCGCTGATTGTTCTTGGGGTTTTGCTGGGATTTTATAGTGAGCGGGAGCTACAGAGTCTACAAAAAACAGCGCTGTATAGTTGTGGTATATTCCCGAGGACGCCTTCAGAGACGGGGTCTGCCGTTCTAGAGCTTCTGAACGAGCCTGAAAGGGAGTGGTATATCTCGCAGTTCGTTAATCTTGCGCCAATAGCGGGATTAGACATAAATTCTCGTATGAAGGAGTTTGTCTTGTGCATCAGTAAGGATAGGGTGGGAGCAGTGTAGAGGGCGCACGCTGCACTGGTGAGGCATTCTTCGCGCTATTCTGTTGCCGCAGCGGCTTAACAAGCTAGCACCACTCTGCATTAATGCAACACGCCAGTGGTTTCATCGGATAAGGCGTTGCTAGTCAATGACGAAAGAACTCCATTTAGAACGCAGTCTGAATTATTATAGACGATCAACAATGTTGTTGTTCTTGATAAGTAAACAGGTTGTGTGGAAGGTAGGGTTGCTCTTAAGTCTTCATGAGCGATTATCGCCTTACCCATTTGATTGAGCGATGTCGGTATTCATGGATAGTGGGTCTGCACGCCCGTCATCCTTTTGTAAAATATCAAAATCACCTAGTAGCGACTGGGTACGTTGACGACGTCGCTTGTACTGGGTTTTGCATCTCAGATTTGACAGCATAGCTACGACTTGATCAGTTATGCGGCTCCTTCGTCGAGTCTGGATGGGTCAATAGTTGCGCGGCGCGGCTATTCATTAGCGATCCAGCCTGAAAATAGCCCATTACCGTGCCGACGCTACGGTGCTCAGTCATGGCCATCACTTCACCGAGCGGCACCCCCTGACGCCCGGCTTCAGTTACAAAGCCCGAGCGCAAGCTATGCGCAGCCCAATCCCCCTCCAGGCCAGCCAGTTTCGCCCGGCGCTGAACGATGCGCGCCACCTGATCGGCCGACAAGGCGCTGGCGCCGACCTTGCCGCCCCTATACATCCGCCGAAACAACGGCCCCTGGGCGGCGGGTGCGGCGGCCAGCCAGGCGGCGAGGGCGTACGCCGCTTGGCCGCGCAGCGGCTTCTCGCGCCGCGTGCCGGCAGTGTCGGTTTTGGTGGTGCCCAGCGCATACAGCCAGGTGTCGGCATCCAGTTGGCGCACATCGCCCACTTGCAGGCCCACCACTTCCGAGCGACGTCGGCCGCCACCGCTCCAGGCTAATAGCAACAGGGCGCGGTCGCGAATGCCGCGTACGCCATCGGTGCAGGTGGCGAGCAGTGCCTGTAACGGTTCGAGCACGATCGCGGTTTTCTTTCGCACCGCCACACCTTGGCGCGACTGAGCCTTACGCGCTTCGCGCAGCAGGGTCTTCAGCGTCGCGGCGTCGCATGGATTCTCCCACTCGTTGATCCTGTGCCATTTACCCAGTACTGCCAGACGATGGCTGACCGTGTTGAACGCCAGCGGTCCTGGCTTGGCTTTGATCCTTGCGTTGACCAGCGCCGCGTCGATCGTCGGCGGCAGCAGATGCGCCCAGTTACCGTCTTCCAGCGGCCGGGCCAGGTGATCCAGCACGAACTGCACGGCCACTGTGGCCGGCAGGGGCGTATCGCCCAGCACCTGGCCATAGCGCAGTTGCAGCCACGCCGACCAGTAGGTCAGGGCGCTGCGGTAGCTGCGCACGGTATTGGCTGCGGTGCCGGCAGCAATAAACGCCGCCGCTTCCTGGGCGTTGACCGCTAGAAAACTTGGGTCTAACGGGGTTTCGTCGACCAAAGTTAACTGATCAGGCTGGCAATATGCAGGGCGTCGTCCATGTGCAAGCTCCAACAGGCTTTTAAGAAAAGGCTATTAGTCAGTTGGGTGGTCCCGGTGGGCCGTACAACATTTGGAAAAACCAGACGATGAAGCCTTAGCCGCCGACGATAGCGACCGATAGCAACGGAAAGAGGCAGACGACAAGAAAGAGAAACAGCCGGGTTTCCTTGCTGCGTTCAGGTTTGCGTTCTTCAGCCCATGACATTGGGGAATCTCCAGCCGAACCTTCGTTCATACTAGGTCACGATGTTTAGGCAGGCCGCCTATCAGGTATTTCTCTCGACCAACGGTAAAAACGATCGCTCCTGCGCGCTCGATAATAGTCCTGTCATACTGAGTGATCGTCCCCCCTGGCTTGCCTCCCATGTTCTTCTGAACTGGATGATGCCGCCCGGTGAGTATGGCTTTTGTGGCTTTCTTGATCGATGTCAACCGTATGGATCGGACGGCTCTGTAGTCTCCAGAGACCGACATCCCGTGCGCTTGTGCCATAACGGGTTGCCTTGACTCAAGGCGAAACCACCATGATCTATCCGCTGATTCTGACCTTGCACCTGTTTGCCGCGCTGATCTTCATCGGCACGGTGTTCTTCGAAGTCCTGTTCCTGGAAAGCATCCGCAAACAGTTACCCGCCAGGGTGATGCTGCTGGTGGAGCAGGGCATCGGTCGCCGGGCACGCTCGCTGATGCCGTGGGTGCTGCTGGTGTTGTTCGGTGCGGGGCTGGGCATGGTCTGGTTACGCTACTTGCCAGCCCTGGCCTCACCACTGACCTCATCGTTCGGCACACTGCTGGCGTTGAAAATCGCGGTGGCCGTGAGCGTGCTGCTGCATTTCCTCGGCGCCATGTTTTTGTTTAAAAGCGGGCGGATGAGCCCACGATACCTGCACTTCATCCATGGCAGCCTGTTCTGCCACATGGTCGTTATCGTGCTGCTGGCCAAGGGAATGTTTTACCTGACGTGGTAATCGGGGCTGACCGGTGGTCCGTTGTGCAGACACTTTGCTTGCGCTTGACGCAAATCAAGGAGCATTGATGGTTAAACCCGGAGACTGAAAGTCCGCAGCCAGTCTCGGAGACCGTCATGCTCGATTTATTTCACAGCCCAGGCGAGATCGCTCGGTGCGATCAAGGAGTGCTTGACCCTAACTGTCATGCCGACACGCAAAAATTTCATGACGGTATTGGCTCTCTGGACCTGCTTCGTGCACTGCGCGTCAGCCGCCAGAAGTGCCGTCCGCTGTCCCTGAACGTGCAACTGCCTTCCAGTCTCAAGCCGTCTTCATGTTCCCCGCGTGATATCGCTGGTGAGCACAACGGTATTGAGCAATATCTTCAGCATCTGGAACGTGAAATCGACCTCGTCGGTTGTCACCTCGGCGCGGAGCAACGGGTCGAGCAGTTTCATCTAGGGGGTGGAACACCCACGCCTGCCCATCTGCAACGGTTGATGAGTCATCTGCGTGGCCGGTTCAATTTTCTCGAACACGAAGGCGGCGACTATAGCGTCGAGGTAGACCTTTACCACACCGACTGGTCGACCATGGGATTGCTGCGTGACCAGGGATTCAATCATGTGAGCATCGGCGTGCCGGATATCGACGCCGACTGTGACAGATCGGTGGCCTGCTACCAGAACCCAGCGCCGATCCAGTCGCTCATGGATGCCGCGCGCACCTTTGGTTTTCGATCCATCAACGTCGATCTGGGCTTCGGCCATGCCTGGCAGACGCCTGACAGTTTTGCGCTGAAGCTGGCGAGCATTATCGAGCTGGAGCCGGACCGGCTGATGGTGTTCGATTATGCCCGGCCACCACGGCGCTATCGTCCGGTGCTCGGTGACAAAGTCAGAGAGCTGTGCAGCAAGGACGATAAAGGCGCGATGCGCCAGATCTGTTTCGAACAATTGCTTTGCGCGGGTTATCACTACATCGGTCTGGGGCAGTTTGTCCGGCCTGATGATGATCTGGCTGTCGCTCAGGAGCGAGGCCGGTTACGCCGTACCTGTGAGGGCTTCTCCCGTCATGGCTATTGCGATCATGTTGGATTTGGCTTGGGCGCCATCAGCCAGATCGACGATTTGTACACGCAAAACACCGACGAGATTGAACGCTATCAGCAGCAACTGGACATGCGGCAATTGCCGACGTGTCGAGGCTGGCGCTTCGAGGCGGGGGATCAGATCAAGCAAATGGTCATGGAGCGTCTGGCCTGTGATCAGGAGCTGGATATCCGCGCCATCGAGCGGCGCTATGGTCTGGTTTTTTCAAAGTACTTCTCCACCGTCTGGCCATTGCTGGAGCAATTGAGTCGGGACGGGTTGATCGAATTATCAGACCGTTTCATCAGCATCCTTCCCGCCGGTCGGCCGGAAGTGGATGCCATCTGCAACCTGTTTGAAAAGGATTTGGGCGGTGCGAAGCATTAACCCCATTGCGAGTTGATCGATCATGAACACGACATTTGATTTCAATCGCGCCCTAGTCGAAAAATACGACCGCCCGGGGCCGCGCTATACCTCTTACCCCACGGCCCCCCAGTTTCATCAGGCGTTTGCCGTTGACGACTATCAGCGTGCTGCCCGTGACAGCAATCAGGTGGCCGCGCCGAAACCGTTGTCTGTGTACATCCACATTCCGTTCTGCAAAAGCCTTTGTTACTACTGCGCCTGCAACAAAATCATTACCCAGAAAGCCCATCGCGCCGTTGAGTACCTGAAGTACCTCAAGCGTGAAATCGCGATGCAGGCGGCCTTGTTCGAGGGCGCGCGCAAACTCACTCAGTTGCACCTGGGGGGCGGTACGCCGACCTATTTGACCAGCGAGCAGCTGGCAGACCTGATGGACTGCCTGCACCAGGCGTTCAACATGGATGACAGCGATGACCATGAGTTTTCCATCGAGGTCGACCCGCGCACCATCAGCACCGAGCAGATTCAATCGTTGCGCCAGTTGGGCTTCAACCGCCTGAGCTTCGGCGTGCAGGATTTCGACCCCGACGTGCAGGCGGCGGTCAATCGCCTCCAAAGTGAGGAGCAGATTTATGCGCTGGTCGCGGCGGCGCGTGAAGCGCAATTCAAGTCGATCAGCGTCGACCTTATCTACGGTCTGCCTCTGCAAACCGTACAGAGTTTCGACGTCACCCTCACCAAGATCATCGCGCTGCGCCCGGACCGGATTGCCGCCTACAGCTACGCGCATTTGCCGGAGATGGTCCGCGCGCAACGGCTGATTCGCCCCGCCGACATGCCGCCACCCGAGCGCAAGCTGGAATTGCTCGAGCTGACCATCCGCCGTCTGACCGAGGCCGGTTACGTCTATGTCGGCATGGATCATTTCGCCTTGCCGGAGGACGAGCTGGCGCTGGCTCGGGCCAATGGCACCCTGCAGCGTAACTTTCAGGGCTATTCCACCCATGCCGACTGCGATTTGATCGGCCTAGGGGTGTCGTCGATCGGCAAGGTCGGCGACAGCTACAGCCAAAGCGTCAAAGAGCTTTCGCAGTACTACGCGCGTATCGATCAAGGGTTGTTGCCGGTGCATCGCGGTTACCGCTTGAACGCCGACGACCTGCTGCGCCGCGAGGTGATCAGCGACCTGATGTGCCATGGACGTATCGCGTTCGACAAGTATGAGGCGCGGCATGGCATTCGCTTCACCGAGTATTTTGCCGAGGCGCTGGCGCAGCTGGGCGAGCATGTGCGCGATGGGTTGCTGCAGATTCACCGCGACGAATTGGTGCTGTTGCCACGAGGGCATTTGATGATGCGCAGTGCCGCGATGGCGTTTGACGCCTATCTGGGTGGTGAGCAAAAAGGTCAGTTTTCACGCACGGTTTGAGGCAGCGTGTGCTCAATGGACTCAAGTTGATCTCAATCAAGGGCAGGGGGCGCAACGCTCCCTAACATGACCGAAAGCCCTTTCGAATCAGCGAGTCCATGACAATCCATCAGCCTTCGATACACGGCAACCTGCGCGCCTGGGGCGTCGGGCTGGTGGTCATGCTGACACTGATGCTCGCCACCTTCGAGGCGGTGCAAGCCAAGCAGTACGGCGACATCGAGCAGCAGCGCATCGAGAAAACCTTCCCTCAGACCGATTCCGTTTCCGCCCCCGAAGGCCGGTTCAAGGTGCGCACACTGTCCGCCGCCGGCAAGGTCATCGGTTATGTGTTCCAGAGCCTGGACGTGGTGAATATTCCGGCCTACTCGGGCAAACCGATCAACACCCAAGTGATTCTCGACACGACCGGCACGATTCAGGATGCCTATGTGCTGGAGCACCACGAGCCGATTCTGTTGATTGGCATTCCTGAGGCAAAACTTCACGGCTTCAGCGCCAAGTACAAAGGCATCAAGGTCAGTCAGCGGGTCGTCGTCGGCCATTCCAGCGACCCGAACGCCGTCACAGTCGATGCCATCGCCGGTGCAACGGTCACCGCCATGGTAGTGAACGAGGTCATCATGCGCGCCGCCCATGAAGTGGCCGTATCGCTCAAGCTGGTCGAGGACTCGGCCGGTGTGGCGCGCAAGCCCGCCATCGTGCGCCAGGACTATTTCGAGCCTGCCACCTGGGAACAACTGACCGGCAACGGAGCCATCCGCCGCTTGAACCTGACCCGTGGCCAGGTCGATGCCGCCTTCAAGGGTACCGAAGCTGAAGGTCTCGACAATGCGCCCGCCGATCAGGTGGATGAGACCTTTATCGAGCTGTACACCGCCGACCTGAATCCGCCGACCATCGGCCGCGCGCTGCTGGGCGACAATCAATATCGCTTCCTCATGCAAGACCTCAAGCCCGGCGAGCAGGCCATCGCGGTGCTGGGTCGTGGGCTGTTTTCCTATAAGGGCTCGGGGTATGTGCGCGGCGGGATTTTCGATCGGGTGCAATTGCGTCAGTTCGGCAACGTCATCAGCTTTCGCGACATGGACCATCAGCGGCTTTCCGACGTGTTTGCCAAGGGCATGCCGGAATTCACTGAGATGTCGATTTTCATTGTGCGCGAACCGGCGAAGTTCGATCCGGGGTCGCCCTGGTCTCTTGAGCTATTGGTACGTCGCCAGACCGGCCCGGTCAGCGGCACGTTCAGCAGCTTCGAACTGGCCTATCAATTGCCCGAGCCCTACCTTGAACGGCCACTGCCCAGCGCCGAAGAACTGGCCGCCCTCGAGGAAGCCAGTCGGCCAATGTGGTTGAACATCTGGTACCAGAAACACTTCCAGATCGCCGTACTCGGCACCGCGTTGCTGCTGCTGACGGCGATCCTGTTTTTGCAGGATAAGTTCACCCGCCGGCCGCATTTTCTACACTGGCTGCGTCGCGGTTACCTGGTCTTTACCGTGGTGTTTCTTGGCTGGTATGCGCTGGGGCAGTTGTCGGTGGTCAATGTCCTGACCTTTGTGCATGCGCTATTCGAGCACTTTCGCTGGGAGCTGTTTCTCACTGATCCGCTGATCTTCATGCTCTGGGTCTTCACTGCAGCGAGCATCCTGCTGTGGGGCCGCGGTGTGTTCTGCGGCTGGCTGTGCCCGTTCGGCGCCTTGCAAGAGTTGATCAACGAGGCCGCACGCAAGCTGAAAATCCCTCAATACGAATTGCCGTTCGCGGTGCATGAGCGCTTGTGGGCGATTAAATACATCATTTTGCTGCTGCTGTTCGGCATCTCTCTGGAGTCGATGTCCACCGCCGAGCTGTTCGCCGAGGTGGAGCCGTTCAAGACCGCCATCACCCTCAGGTTCGACCGCCAGTGGTGGTTCGTGCTCTATGCCGTGGCGCTGCTGGTCATCAACCTCTTCACGCGCAAAGTCTATTGCCGCTACATCTGCCCGTTGGGTGCAGCGCTGGCGATTCCGAGCAAATTTCGCCTGTTCGACTGGCTCAAACGCCGCAAGGACTGCGGTACGCCTTGCCAACTGTGCGCCAAGGAATGCGAGATCCAGGCGATTCATCCCGACGGCCGGATCAATGCCAACGAGTGCCACTACTGCCTCGATTGCCAGATGACTTACCAGAACGACAACAAATGCCCGCCGCTGATCAACAAGCGCAAGAAGCGCGGCAAAGCGGCCCCCGCCGTTGTGCAACTGATACCTGTCGTGGAAGTGACCGCTCTGGAATGAACCCCGCGAGCGCCTGTCCGCAGTGACCGTTTTTATCCCTTCAAGGAAAACACCTGATGAACGACACAGAATCCAAAAAAACCACTGAAGTGCCGGAAACGACCGGCTTCAGTCGTCGCGGCTTCCTGGGCACCAGTGCGTTAACCGGCGCGGTACTGGCCGGTGCCACGGCCATAGGTGGCGCGGTCTTCACCCGTGAGACCTGGGCGGCGGCGGCCAAGGACGCGCAACTGAAAACCCACGTCGGGCCGGGCGAACTGGATCAGTACTACGGTTTCTGGAGCGGCGGCCATCAGGGTGAAGTGCGGATCATGGGCATTCCGTCGATGCGTGAGTTGTTGCGCATCCCGGTGTTCAACGTCGATTCAGCCACCGGCTGGGGCCTGACCAACGAAAGCAAACGGATCATGGGCGACAGCGCCCATTTCCAGAATGGCGACTGCCACCACCCGCATTTGTCCATGGTCGACGGCAAGTACGACGGCAAGTACCTGTTCATCAACGACAAGGCCAACAGCCGCGTCGCGCGTATCCGTCTGGACATCATGAAGTGCGACAAGATGCTCACCGTGCCCAATGTGCAGGCGGTTCATGGCCTGCGCCTGCAAAAGGTGCCGCACACGAAGTACGTGTTCGCCAATGCCGAATTCGTCATACCGCACCCCAATGACGGCAGCACTTTCGACCTGCAAGACAAGAACAGCTACACGATGTTCAACGCCATCGATGCCGAGAAAATGGAGATGGCGTTCCAGGTCATTGTCGACGGCAACCTGGATAACACCGACGCCGA
>Ga0157370_10000366_pt1 | contig 57034 bp, 56 predicted proteins | sample C35metaG_FD_113463 | JGI IMG/M metagenome (GOLD analysis project Ga0157370, IMG submission 113463) | Corn rhizosphere microbial communities from Kellogg Biological Station, Michigan, USA - C3-5 metaG | ecosystem: Host-associated > Plants > Roots > Rhizosphere > Soil | place: USA: Michigan...
AACCCACTTTGTTATCCTTTGCTGATCTTTTCATAGCAGTATGATCTGAAATGGTCGTAATATGACTGATCGACATCGTATTGGTTTTATTTCCAGTCGACATACATATGCTGATAAGAACCAATAAGGTAACTGCGGCATAACCTGCAAAAAACAGCTTGGTGAAAAACCTCTGGCGTTTCGCCGGGAGGTCTTTCCATCTTCTGTCTGCAAGCAAAATATGCTGCTCTATTTTATCTCTAATTTTTTTCATTGTTCTGATTTTAACGTTCAACAGTTTCAACATCTTTGTTTTCAATAACATTAAATTTTTCAATGGTAAATCCCTGGGGATTGCTGTCTGACCTCACGGAGTTAACTAGTGAACAGTTCGTGATCAAACTTCGTATCGTCAGATTGCTGGACCTGATAATGAATTGTCTTGCATAGGTTTTTACCTGATAGGGGTAATTATTGAAGTCTGCCACGACACTGTCAACTTCAATCCTCTGCTGGATATTCCCTGAGATGATCCGGTTGTAATAACCTTTCTCCTGCAAGTCTTTGTAGTAATCGAATGCAGATTGGTCTGCCAGATTGAAAGCTCTTTTGACATTGCTTTCAATGGCATTTTTATCCGGCGCCACGGTAAAGAATAATTCGTGAAAACGCCTTACATGCTCCCTGGCCTCGACAGGCCGGTTGATCGACATGTCCTGAGACAGAGCCACCATCAGCGATTTACCGTTGTCGAGCACATAGATCTTCTGACGTTGCTGCTCTGCGAATTGGTAGGACTTGAAAACGACAACGCCCACCACGGCAAAGCAGAGCACCGCAAAAACAAATGTGAATAAGCGGATCTGTTTAAAGCTGTTCTCTATATTTCTTAAAGTTTTAAATTCCATTGGATCGTATTTTTATTTTAATAATCTGCCTGAGATATTACCTGTGGCACTGCCTGCTACCGCACCCGCCATATTTCCTGATTTTGTGGCGGTCTGGTTGACATTGCGCATAAAGTTGCCGGCACCTCCTGCCTGAATGACCCATCCGGTAACGGTTGGAACCGTAAAATATCCGATGATCCCGATGATCATATAGATGATGTAAACCGTGTTGGAAGTATCAGGAATGAAGTTCGGATCTGCCAGCATCTCAATGTCCCGCTCCAGAATGAGCGATTGTATCTTTGCAAGGATTGAACTGAAAATATCAGCAACCGGCAACCACAGATAAACACTGATATATCTGGTCAACCATTGGGTCAACGTGGTCTGAAAACCATCCCATACAGAGATGGCAAAAGCGATAGGTCCCAATATGGAAAGTACGATAAGAAAGAAGGTCCGGATCGTATCAATGACTAAGGCTGCTGACTGGAACAGGATCTCCAGAAACTCGCGGAATCCATCCCTGATCTGCTTCTTGATATCGAACATTTCCCTTTCAATGTACATCCCGGACATCGTCACCAGGTCTGATGGTGACCATCCCAACTCTTCGAGCTTCTTGTCAAACTCTTCATCCGAGATCAGATAGGCCATTTCGGGATTTCTGAGCATGGCTTCCCGCTCCAGAAGATCTTTTTTTTGCTGGAGGTCGTTCAAATCCAGTACCTGATCCTCCAGCATCGAATGACTTCCCTGAACGATCGGACTTAACACGCCATTGATACTGCCTAATACCAATGTTGAAAAGAACATAATACAGATACCGATGGCAAAGGGTCTCAGCATAGGAAACAGATCGATCGGTTCGGCACGGCTGAGCGATTGCCATACCTTGATGGCTACATAGAACAGTGCGCCTAATCCGGCAACCCCTTTTGCTACCGCAGCCATATCGGCACACAATGGCATCATCTCATCATAGACCGAACGAAGTACTTCGTGTAGATTAGAAGGTTCCATCTTACCAGTATTTTTGATTTGAAGTACCATAAAGATCTAGAACCCTTTTTGTATTGTTCTGTTTTTTCGCTCTGAGATAGCTGACAGAAATATTCTTGTTCGTGTAGTATCGCACCAGATTATGGTATTCTTTGACCTCCTTATATACACGGTCGATCACATCCATTCTTTCTTTATCATTAAGTGAAAGCCCATTGGCTGTGATGATCTCCTTCAGTTCTTTCAGCAGTTCTGTACTTTCCGTAAGCAACGCCGAATAGCCGTTCGCAATGGCCGTCAGTTCCTGTGCGTTGAAGTTGGGATCATTGAGCATCTTGCTAAAATTGGTAACGTAGATCTCTGATACGTCTCCGACCATCAGGACTGTATGCTGCACTTTCCTAGCATCTTTGACCAGATTGTTGATGGCTTTCAGTTTATCATAATATTCCTTTCCCTGTTCATAGACCTTCTTTACTTCGTTGAAGTTCTTGACGACATTGGAAACCGTTGATGAGGTTTGCACAATTTCATTGGCGCTGTTCAGAATTCCGGAAGCGAGATTGGCAGGATCGGTTACCACGAATTGTGCTTTGGCATAGGTTGCGGTAGCGAAAATCGCTACCATTGCTGTTTTAATGATCAAATTTTTCATTGTTGTAAAATTTTAAATGATTGGATTAATTAATTTTCTTTGTTTGATTTGATTCTCTTGAGAGAGATCCTCTTAATGGCATGCTCTACATTGCCGTCAAGTTCAGAGGCGAGATTAATCACCTCCATTTTTTCAGTTTCTTCGGTGGTATAAGCGAGATATTCTTCGGTGGAAACTTCCGTAGCATACACCGCAGAGTGCGTTCCGCCCAGTCCGATCCAGACTTCTTTATAAAGACGTCTCGGATCGTTGTTCATATTGATGGAGAGTACCTGAGATTTTTCTTTGTCAGTGAGGCCAAGCATCGCCTGGATGTCATCGAATTTGTTCATATACTTGCGCTGATCCAAAAGGATCTTGCAGTCTGAATTGTTGATGATGCTTTCCTTGACAATCGGTGACTGGATGATGTCATCCACTTCCTGGGTGACTACAATCGCTTCTCCGAAGAACTTCCTGACCGTTTTGAAAAGGTATTTGATGTACTCGGCCATCCCCTCCTTAGCAATCGCTTTCCAGGCTTCTTCAATGAGGATCAGTTTTCTGATGCCCTTGAGTCGTCGCATCTTGTTGATGAAGACCTCCATAATGATGATGGTCACGATCGGGAAAAGGATCTTATGGTCTTTAATCGCATCGATCTCAAACACAATGAAACGTTTGGACAACAGGTCAAGCTGTTTTTCTGAATTCAACAGGTAATCGTATTCGCCGCCTTTGTAATAAGGCTCCAATACATTGAGAAAGTTGGCGATATCAAAGTCCTTTTCCCTGACCTTCTTTTGTTCCAGAACTTTCTGGTAATCATCTTTCACGTACTCATAGAATCCATTGAATGAAGGATGGGAATTTTTACTCCTGATCTGTTCAATATATCCACTAACAGCATTGGACAAAGCAACCTCTTCTGAACGGGTGGGTGGTTCATCATCTCTTTTCCATAAAGTAAGGATCAGGGTCTTAATGCTTTCTCTTTTTTCAATATCAAAGACACCGTCATCGGTATAGAATGGATTGAAAGCGATCGGATTATCTTCTGTGTATGTAAAATACACTCCGTCCTCCCCTTTTGTCTTGCCCTTGATCAGCTCGCACAATCCCTGATAGGAGTTTCCGGTATCTACCAATAGAACATGAGCACCCTGCTCATAATATTGTCTGACCATATGGTTGGTAAAAAAGGATTTACCACTTCCTGAAGGTCCGAGGATAAACTTGTTGCGATTGGTAATAATGCCTTGCTTCATCGGAAAATCGGAGATATCCAGATGAATGGGTTTTCCTGTCAGACGGTCGGCCATCTTGATCCCGAACGGCGATGGTGAATCCTGATAATTGGTCTCTTCGGTGAAAAAGCAGAGGGCTGGTTCAATAAACGTATAAAAGCTTTCTTCACTTGGAAAGTCACCTGCATTGCCCGGGATCCCTGCCCAATACAAGGTTGCTGTGTCCGTCGTATTGTGGCGTGGTTTGCATTCCATCAAGGCTAAGGCACTACCAGTATCATTCTTCAGTTGTTTCAATTCTGAAGGATTATCAGACCATGACATCACGTTGAAATGTGCCCGAATGGATTGGAGACCATATGAATGAGCTTCATTGAGGTATTTCTCGATCCATTCCTTGTTGATCTGATTCGCCCTGCTGTACCTTGCCAATGAATGCATGTTTCTGGCAGACTTTTCAAACTTGGATAGATTCTCATCGCTGTTGTCAATGAACAGATATTGATTGTAAATATGATTACAGCTTAACAGAAGTCCTACCGGAGAAGCAAACGAAAGCAGGCAGTCACTTCTGTCGGTACTCAGTTTTTCGTATCGGCTGTGTGATGAGACCGTTCCGGGCAGATCATCCGTATCCGATAAGGTATGCAAACAGATCCGATTGTTGCCGATGCGCATTTCTTCCGATCCTAGTTTGATATCTTGTAGCGATGGATTGGCTTCTCTTGACAGGGTCAGGTACTGCTCCAATATTCCTGACTGGCTTTCGGTTCCTGAGATCTCATCTTCGGTCATTCTTTCCAGATGGATATGACCGCTGTCATTAATGATCCTTTCAAACTGGTCGACGGCTTCCAAAAAGCGGCTGATCACTTCTTTATCTTTGATCTCCTTTGGGATCAGTTTGCCTTTGCATAGGGATGAGAAATTGCTCTGCATCCGCATTCTTTCTTTACTAGTTTTTGTAATGAACAGATAACAGTAGTGGTTTAAGAAAGGCCTCTCATTGAAATGGCGCTCAAAGGATTCTGACAGAAAACTTTGGTCTTCTCCGGAAAGATCAGGATTGTAGTTTTCTTTGATAAACCAGTCCTGCTTATGGACGACCGTAAAGTCAGGCAGGGTCTTGATGGCCTTGAACCAGGCTGAATGCATCGCTTCATATTCTGCCGATGCCACTGTAAAGAGTTCCGGAAGTCTGACCCTGAAGCAGACCGTGACATCTGCATCTTTTGATATGATACAGTCGTTCTCTATCGCAAGCAGTGGAAATTTACTCTCCAGCGTTGCGGCTTTGGAGGTATTTCTCATGCTGAAGCTTTTTGACGGTTGCTTCTCATGTAGCGGTAGATGCATTTGCGGCTGATGATATACTTGGGATGCTTTTTTTGCGCTCCCAATTTCATCAGTCCGTGCTCACCGTATTTTCCATTCAGCGAGAAGGTCTGCCAAATCAGCAGACTGCTGCTTAAGCCTCCGACCGATAAGCAGATGTACGTATTGACTCCTGCCATATAGAGGATCATCACGAATACAAGAAGACCAAGCAATCCGCCTGCAAAAATGAACAGGTATTGGGCTTTCAATCCTTTGAACTCAACCGTTCTTCCAATGCCTTTGTTGATATGATAGGTATTCATATTCATCATTTTAAAGGAAGAATGAACGGAGGATCGTTGCAGCTACAATTAAGAAGATACACGCTCCAAACCAGCTTGCAGCGGTCTTGCTCGTATCGGGATCACCACTACTGAACTTGTTGTAGACCTTGACCCCACCGATCAGTCCGACGACTGCCCCGATCGCATAGATCAGCTGAGTAGCCGGTTCAAAATAGGAGGTCACCATTTGTGTGGCCTCGTTGATTCCTGCGGTACCGTTGCCTTGGGCAAAGGCACCCGTTACTGCTAAAAAGCTTAGACCTAATAGCAGTAATTTTTTTCTTTGTTTTTCCATAACAGAAACTGATTATTTGTTACTTCACCCCACACCCTGTGGGTTGGATGAGGCAAAGGTGTTATGGAACTCTACTTGTTTTGATTAACTGGAAATCAGAGGAATTGTTTGGTAGTATGTGTCTTAATCTCTATTAACTAATTTCAGATTTATGATAATAATTTCTTTGAAGACATTATTATTTCGGACATTTGAGTTTCGGCGAAATGCATTGGTTTTTAAGCCTGAAGCACATGGCTGGAATAATTACTTATATAAAATACGACTCAATGAAAGTTAGTCTGATAAACGTCTTAACTGTTGTGTTATTGGGAACTACATTTTCCTGCTCAACAACAAACATCGCCAAAAATTCTATTTCAAAAAAGAATGACGCGCTGTATCAGGAAATAGAAAGACTTGGACAGGAGCTCACTGTAAAAAATAATGTTCCCGGCGTCGCCATCGCTGTGATCAGGGATGGAAAGATTGCCTGGATACAATCAATAGGTTATGCGGATCTGGCAAGCAAAAAACCTGTAACCCCGGAAACTATTTTCAATATCGGTTCTGTCTCCAAACTGGTTTCTTCTTGGGGCTTTATGCAATTGACAGAGAAGGACCTTGTACAACTGGATGATCCTGTTGAACAATCTCTTACCCGCTGGCATCTGCCTACCTCTGAATTTGATAAATCTAAAGTAACGTTACGGCGACTGCTTAGCCATACAGCAGGACTGTCTGTTCACGGTTATGGAGGATCGGATCAGGGAACGAAACAACTAAGTCTCGAAGAATCACTAAACGGAAAAACAAAACGGAATGGTGAAACGGTACATCTCATCAGCGAACCGGGAACAAAGTGGGAATATTCCGGAGGTGGTTACACACTCGCACAACTGCTTTTAGAAGAAAAAACCAAACGAGGCTTTTCGGAATATATGAAACAAAATATCTTTCTGCCACTTGGATTAAAGCACACCACCTATGAGTGGACAACAGATATGATGGCCAACTCTGCAACGGCATACGATGACAAAGGTGATCCTATAAAAAATAGAATCTTCACGGAAAAAGCAGCAGCAGGACTGCAGACCACCATCATAGATCTTGCACATTTTGCGGAACTGTCGATTTCCAGAAATTCCAAGCAACTTAATAAAGTCCTGAAGCCTGAAACTATCAGGTTGATGGAAACGCCTGTTCTTCCTTCTTCCACCGAGGGCGAAAGCGGACTGGGTTACAGATTTATGAATTATGAAAATTTCCGAACTATTGGTCATACCGGTGAAAATGCTGGATGGAGCGCAGCATTGTTTTTAGATCTTCCTTCAAAAAGCGGTATTATAATACTTTGCAACGGATCTAATGGCGACCGCGTTTGGTTTCCGATTTACCAAAGCTGGCTGAAAACCATCAAAAGATAAAAGATTTTAAAAAATAAATTATTAAACATTAAAATTACTTTGAAATCTCAGACGAAAACCCACATTTACAAAAGCTTCCCACGCTACTGTTAAGAAGGTTTTTCTTTGATGGTTTCGTAGTCTATTTAGAATTAGATTAGTAAGTTCCTTTAGATTTTTTAAATGATTAAAAGGGGAATTTGACTAAACAAATTCCCCAATGTCGAAACCATCTGCATCATTTTTGCGATTAAAAGAATTTACCTGATCTTCATACGGAATACTCTGGCTTAGCAAAGTTGCAATTCGCTTTGATGCATCACCCAATGAATTTTCTAAAAGATCAAAAAGCTCGGTTCCCTGAATTTTTTGAATAATAGTAACTGCTTGATGTTCTAAGTCAGGCTCCAGAATATCTTCCTGAAGCAGCTGTCCCACAGTACTCAATTCCTGAAAGGTAACCCCTGTAGCAAAACCGATTTCGATTTTAGAATCATCCTGATACTGCCAGTCTTCTTCCTCGTCTTCCCAATCATTATTTTTGACCAGTATCTCGTCAAGTTCTTTCTTTGAAGCCGTATTTTCTAATACCTCCTCTTTAGTTTCTGAATCAAAATTATTTGCATCTGTTACGATAAATTTGCTTTGGCCTTGATCGGCATCAGATGGCTGTAACTTTCTTTCTTCTGACCTTGTTTTGCCCATAATAGAGGGCAAAGCTTGGTGAGTTTCAGTTCTTTTTTCCTTAGGATTCTTACTTATAAACTTCCTATCCCAAAGTAACAGGATGATAATGAGTAATAGCCCTATGATAATAAATTGTTCCATAAGATGATATATTAAAAGATTGGACGGTATTTGCTGTTGAAATCATCGGTGATCTCTTTTTCAAACGTTTCGAAGTGGTACGCCAAAATATTATCGAGATAAGCGTAGAGAGGGATCTGATCGTCGGCAATGATCTGGATGATTCGGGAAAGTCGTTCATGATATTCAGGTCGAATATAAATACTTTTATCACCACGCTTGGTCATCGTGTGATGCGTGAGAAACTGCTCAGCGTAGGTGATTTCAAGACTTTTTTTATTCTTCAGCTTTTGTTTAGTGATCGGCTTTTCGTTTATGGAATCCAGTTCCTGAGTCTGTGGTTCCTTCTTTGTGCTGCCAGCCATGATTGACATCAAATATTGTTCATCAATACTGTTTTCTTCGCTGTTGTTTTTATCAGTGTCCATCTTTTTTACAATCTTACAATGCTTAAAAACTCCTCCATAAATTGGTCTAGCCTGCATAATATCATCAACTTAGGATCTGCTGGCAGTAATGTCGAACGGAAAACGGTTTTGGCGACCGTCTCCCCTTCTTTGCGAAATCTCTTGCTGTCTGTGATGGAAGTTTTCATTAAATGAAGCCCCAGATCTTTGATCACTTTCTCATAGTTTTTATATAATGGTGTTCTCTCCCTGCCATCGACCTGATTCCAGAACAGCTGTATGCTTTTGATCTCAGTGTGCTTTTTCTTCATCAGAATATTGGTCAGGACATCCGTAAAACTAAGGGTACTTTCAAGAACAACCCTATCCGCTGTAATAGGAGAAAAAATATAGTGAACATTGGCAAGTGTACTCAAGATTCCAGCTGTATTGACCGTTCCGGGAAGATCCAGGAAAACGACATCCGGTACAACCTCGGAATCAGCCACATATGTTTCAAGCTCTTGCAAAACCGTATCGGTCTTGCTTTGGAACACAGGATAGGCTTTTTTATTAATGGTTGTAAACTGCTTATGGGCCATTTTTTTTAGTATCTCATTTTGCATCACTGTTTTAAGGTCCCTCTCTCTCATCTGTATCAAACTATACTGTGGGAAGTCACAGTCGAACACAGCGACTTGATATCCTAAACGGTAATGAAGAATACTCGCCATCAGTGCTGTGAAGGTACTTTTTCCCACTCCTCCCTTTTGAGTGGAAAAGACGATAATGACTGGTTGTTTTTTTGTTTCCATTTTTTTAATTTTTTAGTTGAACATTGGTTAACGATACTTCTAGAGTGACAGCTGGCTGGCAGGCTCAAATCACATCCGGCTTTCCTGCAATCTTAGGCAATTGAAGGCATATCTGACTTCCAACTGTAGGACCAGAATTCAATCAGTTAGTGGATCTTTCTTGAAAGGATCCTTCTCTTCCCTCAGGTTGGAATGCCTGATCAATCTTTATCTTGTGCTATTGCATTTCGGATATCCTGACTGACGTCTGGAAAGTCGGAATGCCTGCCTTCAAGAACTCAAACGATTTTGCCATACATCAGTCCTGCCGACATTCTGGTACAAATAAATAACATCCGTTTGTACACAGTTTCTGAGTGGTTGTCTTTGACTCGCAATGGATTTGTTTGGCCTTATGAACTTTAGAGAGTCTGTGGAGCATTGTGGTTTACTTTGTAAAACGGAGATTGAAGAACATACAACTTTCAACCTTTTAAATTACAAAAGCCTTGTAATGTTGAATAAATCTATTGTATTGTGGATTTAGCCTTTCACCCGAAAGGGGCAAGTTGTGTTTTGAGCATCTCGAAACTTTTTCGGATGCTCAAAACAACTTGCCCTTGCAGGGGGCAGAAACAATCTCCGAAGTCGATGTTTTGTAAATTTAATTGGATAAATGATGAATGATCATAATGGTAAACCAAAGAAAAAGACAGGACGCCGTCCAAAGGCGGATCCTGCTAAGATTCGATATACGATCTCATTTAATGAACATGAACATTCCCGCTTTCTTGAACTTTTTGACCAGTCGGGAATGAACGTGAAGGCTCATTTTATAACAGCCTGTATTTTCGAAAAGACGATCAAGACCATTAAGATGGATAAAGGAACAACCAATTTCTATATGAGACTGACCTCATTTCACAGTCAGTTTCGCGCTGTTGGGGTCAATTATAATCAGATGGTTAAACTGTTATACACTCATTTTTCTGAGAAAAAAGCAGCGGCTATTCTATATAAACTGGAGAGACAGACATTAGAAATGGTGGAGATTTTCAAAAAAGTGATGCAGTTGACAGAGGAATTTGATCAGAAACATTTTAAAAATCCGGAATAAGATGATTGCAAAAATTGGTAGAAGCAGTAATCTTTTTGGCACATTGTCCTATAATAATTCAAAAATGGAACAGGATAAAGGAGAAATTCTGATGACCAACAAAATGATTGAAACAGCTGACGGGAAGTATTCTGTTGCTCAATTGGCGAGATCATTTGAGCCTTACCTATTGGCAAACCGAAAAACCGAAAAACATACGTTGCATATTTCTCTGAATCCTGATCCTAAAGATAAGGTGTCCAACGAGCAATATAGAGAAATAACTGAGCAGTATATGAATGATATGGGTTATGGTGATCAGCCTTTCATCGTGTTCAAGCATACCGATATCGACCGCAGCCACATCCATATTGTTTCAGTCTGTATAGATGAAGATGGAAAAAAGATATCCGATCAATTTGAAAAGATCCGTTCGATGAAAGTCTGCCGGGAACTAGAAAAGAAATTCGGTCTGATATCCGCAGTTGAGAAACAGTCTCAGCAAAATCAAAAGATCTCTCGACCGATTGATTATAAATCTGGAGATATAAAAAGCCAGATTGCATCGGTAATAAGACACATATTCTCCTACTACCAATTTCAATCCTTTGGGGAATACAATGCGCTGCTTTCACTGTTTAATATTACTGTCGAGAAAGTGGAGGACGAATTACAAGGCCAATTAAAAAGAGGATTGCTTTATTTTCCTTTAGATGACCAAGGAAAAAAAGCAGGAAATCCTTTCAAGGCATCTTTGTTCGGGAAAAATGCAGGAATCGATGCTCTCGAAAAGCACTTCACTGCTTGTAAAAGCAAAAGCAATGATCAACTGGTGAAACAAAATTTGAAAAGATCAATTACTGAAGCTCATTATTCTTCAAAAGATGAGCAGGCATTTAAAAATAAATTGAAAAAAAAGGGAATTGATACTGTTGTCCGTAAAAATGACAACGGCAGGATCTATGGAATAACTTTTATCGATCATCATTCTAAAAGCGTTTGGAACGGTTCACTCTTAGGCAAAGAGTTTTCTGCTAATATCTTTAATGATTATTGGAACGATAACATCAAAGCCGACCTTACAAAAGATGACCAGTCACCACAGAAAGCTTCACAGTCCAACAATAAGGAGAATTTGCCTGCTAAAGAAACGCATCATTTATTTGACTTCTTACATACTGAAAAACACGGAGATAGCTTATTTGAAGCATTGGGTGGTTTACTTCCAGAAGCACAAGGCGAAGATTACGAAGAACAGGATTTTGCAAACCAATTGAAGAAAAAAAGAAAGAAAAAAAGATCAAGGTGAGCGAATAATATGAGTATTTCTAAGATGGGATGACAATAGATGTATATAGACTACAAACTTTCCACCCTAACGATTGATAAAGTGATCTGCCTTGCTCTGTTGCTACCAAAAAATGTTCATGAACATTTTGTGATACCGCAATTTTCTCAAGCTCCGCAATTAAATACGTTGCCAGACCTTTTCGCTTGTGATTTTCTTCAGTAGAAATTCTATCGTATATAGCTAAATCCTCTACTATTGTAATACGACCTATCGATGCCAATTCCCCTTCTTTCGTCAGCACTTTTATTAGGGTAGTTGAATTATAATTTTTAACATCAGCCTTGTAGTTATCAGGCAGGGTAATTTTTTGAATATTCATTGGTGAAGAACAGTTCATCATGTATCCTTGTGGTTGAATCACCCATTGATCAGAGATTACATTTATAAGATCCTCAGGAGCAGCGCAGACTTTGAGGAACACCCAGGTTTCTTTTATAGTTTTTGTAAGTTGTATAAAATCGTCATTAAGCTCTGCAAATATATACCGCGTCTTTTGCTTCTCATAACCGACATCAACTTTAAAAGCTGATTTAAATTTTGTTGGTAGTGGTAATTGACGTGACAAGGTCCAGGCGCGAAGCCACTTTTCTAAAATATGTGAAGAAATACCGTTTATCATTGATCAGCCTTTATTTTATAACAATTTTTAAAGATAGAAATTTGAAATAACATTATCTATTGCTCAACGCCAAATGTATGCATACAATGCCACAGGCTGCCACATTTCCGGTACCTGATCAAGGCACAATACATTGATTGTCTAAAATTAAACTTTACAGTTATGCAAGGAGAAGATGATCTGAGAGGACTTGCCAAAATAATGGCATTTATGAGAGCGGTCAGTGTTATTTTGGTTGTAATGCATTTGTATTGGTATTGCTACAGCTTTTTCAATGATCATGGATGGACCTTAGAGCTGGTCAATAAGATCCTTCAAAACTTTGATCGGGCAGCAGGTTTATTCAGCAGACCACTGTATTCAAAACTTTTCGCAATGGTGTTGTTGGGTCTGAGCTGTCTTGGTACCAAAGGGGTGAAAAATGAGAAGATCACCTGGAACAAAATATATGTTTCTTTGGGTTTGGGTGTTTTATTGTTCTTTTTTAGCATACCCCTTTTAAAACTGTCATCGGAATTTGTGACTCCTTTATATATGCTGTCAACTGGTTCGGGTTATATTTTCTTGATGCTGGCTGGTGTGTGGGTGAGCAGACTTCTGAAACATAATTTAATGGATGATGTCTTCAACAGTGAAAATGAAAGTTTTCAACAAGAGACAAAGCTTCTTTATAACGAGTATTCTGTCAATCTGCCAACTAAATTCTATTACCAGGGGGAATGGCATCAAGGATGGATCAACGTCGTCAATCCTTTTCGCGCTACCATTGTATTGGGTACGCCAGGCTCAGGAAAATCATTCGCTGTGGTCAACAACTATATAAAGCAGCATATTGAAAAAGGCTTTTCAATGTATATCTATGATTTTAAATTTGATGATCTTTCGACCATTGCTTACAATCATCTTGTACATCATTCTGAAGGTTATCAGATAAAGCCTAAATTTTACATCATCAACTTTGATGATCCCAGAAAAAGTCATCGGTGCAATCCATTAAATCCGAATTTTATGACGGACATATCTGACGCCTATGAAGCAGCCTATACCATTATGCTGAATCTCAATCGGAGCTGGATCCAAAAGCAGGGCGATTTTTTCGTGGAAAGCCCCATCATCCTTTTAGCTGCGATCATTTGGTTTTTGAAGATCTACAAAAGTGGGATATACTGTACGTTTCCACACGCCATTGAATTGCTGAATAAAAAATACGAGGATGTCTTTACGATCCTTACCTCTTACTCCGAACTGGAAAACTACCTCTCCCCTTTTATGGATGCGTGGCAGGGCGGCGCACAGGATCAGCTGCAGGGGCAGATAGCTTCGGCAAAAATCCCTTTGTCGCGGATGATCTCTCCGCAACTCTATTGGGTAATGACAGGGGATGACTTTTCGTTGGATATCAATAATCCGAAAGAACCGAAGATTTTGTGTGTAGGTAATAATCCGGATCGGCAGAATATCTACTCTGCCGCACTTGGACTTTATAACTCCAGAATTGTCAAACTGATCAATAAGAAAGGACAGCTTAAAAGTTCGGTTATCATTGATGAGCTGCCCACCATCTATTTCAGAGGATTGGATACTCTGATCGCAACCGCCAGAAGCAACAAAGTTTCCGTTTGTTTAGGGTTTCAGGATTTTTCACAGTTGACCAGAGACTATGGCGATAAGGAAAGCAAAGTGATCCAAAATACCGTTGGGAATATTTTCAGCGGACAGGTGGTTGGAGAAACGGCAAAAGCCCTGTCAGAGAGATTCGGCAAGGTTTTGCAGAAAAGACAAAGCATCTCCATCAACAGGAATGATACATCAACGTCTATTTCAACACAATTGGACAGCCTGATCCCGGCTTCAAAGATCTCAACATTGACACAGGGATTTTTTGTTGGTGCGGTCTCAGATAATTTCGATGAAAGGATCGAACAGAAAATTTTCCATTCTGAGATCGTTGTAGATACCGTAAAACTTTCTACAGAGGAAAAGTATTACCAAAAAATACCTCAGATCCGTTCATTTGTAGACGGGCAAGGAATCGATTGTATGCAGGAAGAAATTACAGCCAACTATAAAAAAATCAAAGCTGACATCCTTCATATAATAAATGATGAAATTGAGAGAATTTCAAATGATCCCGATCTAAAACATCTGATCAATAAAGATTAAATAAAAACCTCAAACATAAATTTACATATCTGAGGTTTTAAAAAATTTTGATCACTCGCCGTCTGTATTTAAAAAATATTGATTGAGATGATCAGCGACCAGATTTAAAAACTTGGTGGGTCCCTGTTTTCTGTTGCGGATCTCAAATATGGTCTTGTGGAAATTTCCAAGGTCTGTGTCCAAAGATTTTTCTACAAATTTGATCACCTCACTAAGTTCTATATTGCCTCCGTTAAAACAGCGCATTTGATACAGCGCATAAACCAATTCGATCAAACCGACCTTGGATGCAGACCAAGCTAATGGCGATAAAGCTTGTGTGCCTTTATTCTCACTGAGATTTTCGATCTGTCTTTTTAAGTACTGATCAAATTGCTGGTTTGCAATGAATCTGGCAACCATATGATCGTGAGAAGTTGTAAAGTTAGTGTCAAAATTGTAAAAACCGAATGATAATTTCATTTTCAGGTCGTAAGAATTTCTGACAAATAGCTTATGGTCAAGATAGGTCGCTTCCCTTCTGTAATAGCTGTAAAGCTCTGCTTGCTCCATATAAAATATCCTTAGTTTTTCCTGTTCAGCCTCGTAGTATTTTTTTAAGGCTTTATTGCCTGCATTAGGCTTGTGTGACTCAACATCCAAAATCGTCGAGTAGTAAATGAATTTGGAAATAAACTGAGGTTTCAGCTTTTTGAAAAAATATACCTCTTCAGCGATATGGTCAAAATGATGGGTAGAGATCATTTCTTTCAATTTACGAATTGATTCATCGATTATCAATAATGATCTCTCTGCTACCTTCACCATATCTTCATCTTCGTCGTACACTTGGTTGATTTCCAACTCAAGGTTGTCATGTAATTTTGTGATTTTTCTAAAAATAGTTTTTGTTACCATGTCCTTTTTTCAGAAATTTACAAAAATTCGTGTATTCATGCGATAATTAGCTGATAACCAAATCCTTTTTGCGTCGTTTGATCTGATCAGTCGAACGTGTTTCATTGGATCTAACACTAAAGAGTCGAGAACCTCTTGCTATACTCCTTCCTTCTTCAATGCTTAGTACATACAGCTATCCTCACCTTCAATTTGGAAACACATATCCGCAATTTGGAAACATCCACACAGTTTCTTTGTAAGACCTTTGCTATAAGAATTTAAACAAAGAAAAATGCAGAAAACCATTTTTATTACAGGAGCTTCTACAGGGCTGGGAAAAGCCACAGCCAAGTTATTTCAAGCCAAAGGCTGGAACGTGATCGCTACAATGAGAGATCCTGAAAAGGAAACAGAACTTAGACAATTATCCAATGTTACTATTTTAAAATTAGACGTCACAGACATTGAACAGATCAAAAGTGTAGTTGCCGCAGCTGTAAGCATCCATTCTATTGATGTTGTCTTCAACAATGCCGGGTATGGACTGATCGCCCCATTTGAAAGCCTCAGTGATGAGCAGATCGTAAAACAGATCGAGACCAACCTATTAGGCGTTTTAAGAGTTACCAATGAATTTATTCCTCACTTCAGAGAAAAGAAAGCTGGTATTTTTATCACAACTACGTCTATGGGTGGATTTATAGGTTTCCCTATCAGTTCCGTATACCACGCCGCTAAGTTTGGTTTGGAAGGTTGGTCGGAAAGTCTTTCACACGAACTTTCGTTATTTAATGTTCAAGTAAAAACTATTGCACCTGGAGGAATTTTAACAGATTTTTCAGGCAGATCACTAGATACAAACTCACATGACTCTTATAAAGAACTGGAAACAAAAATGTTTGAGGGTATCGACGGGATGATGAAGAACGCCTCTACCGCTGAGAAAATCGCAGAGATTGTTTATGAAGCTGCTACAGACGGTAAAGATCAGGTACGGTACCTTGCCGGCGAAGATGCAGAGGCAATCTATGCAAGGCAGCTCGAAATCGGGACAGAAGAAATGAGAAAAGAAATAAGAACCCAAATGGTAGGATAAATAAAAATGCAAAAATCAATCAAATTCAAGAATAAAAACTGGGAAATTGCAGCACATCTTAATTTGCCGGACAACTTTGATGAAAACCTAAAATACAGCGCCATCATCTGTGTCCATCCCGGAAGCAGTGTGAAGGAACAAACGGCTGGGGAGTATGCTGAAAAACTGGCAAAAGAAGGATTTATCACCATTGCATTTGATGCCTCTTTTCAGGGAGAAAGCGGTGGAGAACCAAGATTTCTGGAAGATCCGGCAACGAGAGTTGAAGACATCAAATGTGCGGTGGATCATCTTACAACATTGGATTTTGTCGATAACGAAAAAATCGGCGTTTTAGGAATCTGTGCGGGCGGTGCTTATTCAGCCAATGCGGCTTTGACAGAAAGACGAATCAAAGCAGTCGCCACGGTTTCAGCTTCTAATTTTTGCCGCGCTTACAAAGAGAGTCTGGATCCGATCCTGGAAGCCGTTAGTAAGCAACGTACATCTGAAGCCAATGGCGCTGAACCATTGATTGTCAACTGGACCCCAAATTCTGCGGAGGAAGCAAAAGAACAGGGAATCGAGGAAATGGATCTTTTGGAATGTATCGATTATTACAGAACACCTCGTGGAATTCATCCGAGATCATCCAATCAACTCCTTTTTACAAGTTTTGGGAATACGGTCAACTTCGATGCTTTCCACTTGGCAGATCAGCTGTTGACACAGCCACTTTTGGTCATTGTCGGAGATAAGGTCGGAGCCTTTGGTTCCTACAGAGATGGCTTTGAACTATATAACAAGGCAGCCTCAAAAAATAAAAATATCTTCGTCGTAAAGGGTGCCAGTCATTATGATCTATACGATGAGCCTCAAGCAACTTCTGAAGCTTTGTCACAATTACTTCCATTCTTTAAAGAAAATTTATAATTTTAAATGTTAATAAAGACAAAATCCTCGTGGTTTTGTCTTTATTATCTTTGTACAAATAAATCTTATGAATACTGTTGATTCCCTATTACAATTCCATCATCTGTTGACTTTGCCTGATCCATTGCATCCTTTGGTCAGCATTGTCGATCTTGAAGATATACGGATTCAGAAAGACTCAATTTTAGAGAAATTCTCCGCCAATTTCTACAGCATATCCTTAAAAAAAGATGTCAAGGCTAAAATGAGATACGGACAGAATCAGTATGATTTCGACAAAGGCGTCCTGAGCTTTACAGCGCCTAAACAGGTTCAAATTCTTGATTTGAGTGAGACTGACTCACAAAATAATGGCGCAGGAACTGGCTGTGCCCTATTTTTCCATCCCGATTTTCTGGGAAAACATACTGTTGCCACAACCATCAAAAATTACGGTTTCTTTTCCTATGCTACCAATGAGGCCTTACATCTTTCGGAAAAAGAAGAGAAAAATATTCTTGAGATATTTTTAAAGATCGAACAGGAATATCAACATATCGATAAACATACCCAGGAGATCATCGTCGCTCAGATAGACCTGTTGCTAAGCTATTGCAACCGTTTTTATGAACGGCAGTTCATTACAAGAAGACCAGCAAATCGTGAACTTCTGATCAAAATGGAAAATTTACTGAACGACTATTTTAATGATGAAAAAAGCCTTAAGGAAGGTCTTCCCACCGTCGAATATTTTGCCGGCCAACTCAACCTGTCTAACCATTACCTTAGTGATATGCTTCGCTCTATCACTGGACTAAGTACGCAGCAGCACATCCAGAACAGGTTAATTGAGAAAGCAAAATTGTTCTTAACTACGACGGATCTTTCTGTGGCTGAGATCGCATACAGTTTAGGATTTGAATATCCGCAGTCGTTTAATAAACTATTCAAAAAAAGAACTGAGATATCCCCTTTGGAATTTTGGAAACAATTCAGATAGTTTAACGAAATTGATCCGACATTCGCAACATTTTTTTAAGTATCTCAAAATAAGGATCTGATTTTTAATATTTTTTCAATAGGTTAAGAAATCTTGAAGTAACTCATTTTGTATTCCCATCGTTTTTTATAACTGGGAATAGTGATGTGCTGGCTAATCGATCTCCAATTCTTTTTTGCGTTGCTTGATGTAATCGGTCGGGCGTATGCCGTTGATCTCGGAGAACAGGTTGGAGAAATTTTGCCGGGATGCTATGCCACATTCATTTGCCAATGCTTCTATTGTGAACCTAAGATACATAGGATTGGTACTAAGGAGATGGGTAATATAGTTGATCCTTAGCGCAGCAATATATTTATTGAAGTTCATCCCTTTATGTTCATTGATATAGACTGAAAGATAATGGGAATTGGTCGATAATTTTAAAGCTACGCTTTTTTCGCTTAATCCTTTCTTCAAAAATTGCTTTTCCTGTTCGAACTTTTCAAGCTTTCCCTTGATCTCCAGGGTGATTTCAGGCGTTAAAAAAGTTTTCCTTATCGAATTGTCTCTAGGTTCATCACGTACAATATCATGGATCTCATAAGTTCCCTCTGCTATCTTTTTTTGAAGAAGTTCATACTGCCTTTTTATTTTTCTGTATTTGAGAGAGCGCAAAATAAAGAAACCCAGGGCGATCGATCCGGAAAAAATGATTATCTGGGCATATCTCATCTGTTCGGTATTGGCTTTCTCCATATTTTCCTTTGCTTCGATCAGGGATCTACGGTCATAATCTTTATGAAGCTTTGAAGACAGATAGGCATAGTCTTTTGAGATCAGACTATCCGCTTTCAACAGTTGATTTGTATAGTAGAGCTGTTTGGATACATCTACATTTATATTTTTATAATAGTCGATCAGATAGGTGTAACTTCTGTAAACCTCCGGGAGTATAAATTCGTGCCTCTGAAAGATCGTGTCTAATTCACTGTAGTAATAGATTGTTTTGTTCTGATCATTTTGAGCTTTTGCAATATTACCCAGATAATAGTAGATCACCTGCGCCCAGGCAAAGTCATTCCGTTTTAAAATGACAGGCAAAGCTCTTTCCAGATCTGTCTTGGCTCCTCTGTACTCTTGCTTATGAAATTTTGAAATGCCGATACATTTTAGAAAATAACTGTTTTCGAGGGTAAAGTCAGGGTCACCTTTGGTGAGCTGATAACCGAGCTGGCTTAGGCTGTCACTTTTTGAAAAGTTTTTCAAATATCTGTTGTTAACGATCATTTGATGAAGACTGTTCAGATATGCCTTTTTGTAATTATACCTCTCATTTTCATGAAGCTTATGATTGGGCTCTGAACTGTAAAATACAGCGCATTCCTGAAAGTGTTCCAAGGCCTCATTGTAATAGCCCAAATGTTCTTTAACGATTCCCAGATGATAAATAACTTTGTAGTGATGATACTGATCTTTCGATCCCTTTGAATACTCATAGGCTTTTAAGTATTGATCCAGAGCCAGTTTGTATTTCTTTTGATAGAAATAGTAGACAATGCCTTTGCTTAGATAGTCCTTACTAATATCTTCTTTGTTACCAAGTGTCAAGCTCACGGCAATGGCACTGTCAGCATACTTGATCTTGTTTTGGTAATCGAACTGTCTCCCATCCCTGTAACCCTGAACTAATTTTGGAAGGTTATTTTCCCTCTTTGCTTTTTGGATAAACAATTTGACCTGTGGCATTGCATCCAGATCGTCTATGGTCATTTTTTCATAGTATTTTCTGATCTCATTGAACGTCCTGTCTTTTTTTTGCTGGGAAAATACGAGTTGCGATAATAAAGAAAAGAGGACGAGAAAGTAATTTAACTTTTTCATATACTGATTATTAGAACCTCACCATCCCAAAATTAATCATTTTGCCCTTAAATAAAGAAGTTTTCGCCTCTTACTTGACCTCTTGACGCTTGTCATTCTAAACCACCAACATATAAGGCGATCAGGGCTTGTTTTGAGATGTATCAATTTTAAAATTGAGACGTGTCTATTTTAAAATTGCTCCGTAGAACAGTTTTTTTCGTGGCTTCAGCCAGATAACTTTGGCTTCAGAATTCTAATTCAATCCGGCCGGGATAACCAACTTAAAATAATTAAAATGAAAAAGTTTATCCCAATATTTAGTGTAGCGATAGCTTCAGTTTTTATGCAAAACTGTGCAAACCGAGATGAAGATGTCATATCTGAGAACGATCAATTGCAGGAGATTGAAAAAACGTTGATGATGCGAGGTGATTCGACCAGAACATCAGAAGAGATTGTAGATCCTGATCCGCCGGTACGAGACGGTGACAACTGGCGGCTTGTTCCATACAAATAAAAAAAGATGACCTATGATTCCCCTTACCTCCATATCAGCTGTCACAGGCTTACCATGTCCGGAAAGCGGCATCTGGGAAAGTATGGGGAATTTTAGAACGACTGTCACCTTATTCAAAGGCGAGAAAATGCCTGACTATTGTGGAAGGAAGATCAAATGGAGATTGATCCAGGTCTGTTAAATCATCAAAAAAGAAATTATGAAAAAAGCTTGTAATATCATTGCTACAGGAATAAGTTTCTTCTTGATCTTATTGTTTGTATATGCGAGTGTAAGTAAATTGAATGATTTTGAGAATTTCCAATTACAGATCGGACAATCTCCGATACTGGGAACATATCCGAAGACCTTTTCGTTTGCCACAATATTCTGTGAGTTGGCTATCGTTGTCTTGCTATCTATAAGGAATTTGCGTCTGATAGGATTGTATGCTTCTCTGGGACTGATGGCTGCATTCACTCTCTACATTTATCTCATATTGAATTTTAGCGGATCGATTCCCTGCTCCTGTGGTGGCATATTGGAAAAAATGGACTGGAATGAACATTTTATATTTAATCTGGCTTGCGTTGTGTTAATCATCATTGCAGTCATCTTGACAAAGCTGGAACAAAAAAAGAAATTAACGGGAGCTATCGCACTAATGGTCACAGTGCCTACGCTAGCAATTCTCATCCTATTTTATTTACATATTGATGATGATAAAGGCAATTTTGAAAGAAAGATCATATCTCCATTAACGCTTGAGCACAAAACACTGGAGTTTCCGTCGAACAACTATTACTTTGCAGGCCATCGTGGAGATTCATTATTCTTAGGTAACCGAAAAACGCCATTGCTGCTTTCAACGGTCACGCCTGATTTTAGTGCTGTCAAAGTTGACCCCATAAAATTGGACAATTACAGGCATAAGTTCGTCAGCGTCACGATCAATGTTTTGTACCCTTACTTCAGTGTTTCGGATGGTAAAGTACCGGTGATATATGAAGGAATGTTGCCTGCCATGAACGCTTATGATACAGGGATCAATCGATTATACTTTTCAAGATTTTACATGATCGCTCCAAAGAAATATGTCTTTAAAACGATGCTCGTCAAAAATATGGAAAACGAATTGGGTCTGCTCAATACTGATCGGAACGAATATCAAATATTTCGGGACCTACTGAAAAAGGAAGTAGATGGAGTTTTCGACACCGATGGCGATCTGACCATAGATCAACATCATAATCAGATCATTTACACGCATTTTTACAGAAATGAGATAATAACTGCGGACTTCGATCTTGGAAATGTTAAAAGATATAGAACTGTCGATTCCCTATCCCATACGCCAATTGAGACCAAGACCCTTGTGAACGGGCAGAAAAAATTACTGAGATCTCCAAGTGTGATCAATCAGATCCAGACTGTTTCAGATGATAAATTTTACAATGTATCACAGATGAGAGGTCAAAATGAAACCTATAAAGATTTCAGAAACAATGATGTCATCGATGTATACGAAAGCAGGACAAAAAAGTACCTCTACAGCTTTTATATCAGGAATGAAAAAAGAAATAAGATCAAAGGCATCTTATCTACAAAACATTATTTATATGTACTGTCCGGCAATCAACTGACCAGATATGCATTTAAATAGTATCTGTTGGCCAACAGAACAGGGAATGCCGAAAACCTGTAAATCACGAGTAGGCATAACATCAAATTTTATTAAAATGAAAAATTACATTTTACCAGCGGTTCTAATTCTGATAGGAACAGGAACTGCATTCGCTACGCAAAACGCAAAAAGTAGCAACGAGAATTTAGCGGCCAGACAGGGCTATATCTTCAATAGCTCAACAAACCAGTGGGACAGAAGCGTCATGTGTGAAACCACACTAGGCCCTATCTGTACTGTAAACGGTCTGCCGACAGGTCAACAGGCCTTTGGAACAAGCGGTCCGGAGGTCGACCATCCGGAAACGGCCAATGTCGAATTGTATAAGATCAATTAAAAATAGCTCCCGAAAGGGAGCTTTTTCATTGTATCATCGGCTTTATCCACACAGCAGGCTTTCTGTTTTTCAGGTAATGATCGAACCATTGCCAGGTCTTGACATTAAGGTCCAATTGATTTGCTCTCAAGAATACATTATGGGTTTCATTGGTGTATTCGAGGAAAACTGCCTTTTTCTGTAATCTCTTCATTCCTACAAAGAACATCTTAGACTGGAAGGGATCAACATTTCTGTCTTTCGAACCTGTCCACAATAAAATTGGCACATTGATATTTTTCATATGGTATATCGGTGAATTCTCCAGATATCCATTCCAGTTTTCGAATAGCATATCTCTCATTCGTATCTGCTGATTTTCCGTCCTTCTGTAGTTGGGCATGGAATCAAAGTCCGAATAACTTAGGGAAGTCGAAATGAGATCAGACACCATTACACCAGCGACCCCGGTCTTGAAATAGTTGGAGCTGGTCAATGCCAATCCCGTTTCGTACCCGCCAAAAGAAAGGCCTGTAACACCGATGTTCTTCTCATCTACCGAAGCCATCGACCTGGCAGTATCGATGCTTTTTTCCAAAGACGTGATCATGCTTTCTTTCAACTTACCTGTTTCATATTGTAGATCAGGCAAAAGAACAATATAACCATTCATTAGGTAATGCATGTAGTTAAAACCAAAGGAGGTCGTCATGAATGGCAGCATGAAAAATAGAATATCCTCGGACTTTTGGTCGTAAATGTTGACGATCATCGGATATTTCTTTTGTCCATCGTAATCTGAAGGATAAAGTAGTGCAGCGTTCGCCGTACCATATTTTGTCTCGTACTGAAAGAGCTGGTATCTGGCATTACCAAAACCTCTCTTTTCTGATATCATAGACTCATAGCCGATCGTATATTTTTCATTTTCCACCTTTGTCAGTTTGAAGGGTTCCAAGGAAAAGTAAGAGATCAACAAAGATCCATTGTTGTAGGGTAAGATGTCCTTATAATGTCCTTGCCTGTAAAGATTCATTTTATTTTTTTTATGTAGATATGTGGCAAATCCTGTGTCATAGTTCAAGGTATTGAAAAGTTTGAAGGTCATTTCTTCTTCCAGATCGATCTCATTAAAATTGACATTCCATGATGATCTTGGATATCCATCTTTTGATAATTGCAACCTATACTGCACCTTTTTTTCTTCCCCTTTTGTCAACCTCTTAACTTTATGATCTGAAAGGTTTACCAAAAAATAATCATAATGGTTCGATAGCATAATTGAAGACCTTCCTTTGATTATTATGGGGTTGACCTCTGGGTTATGTGCCAAACCATTATTCTTAGGGCTCTCCCACCCTTTGAGATTCACAGGTAAAAGTTCATGGTCTTCTCCATCTGCCATATGATGGCATCTCCATCTTTTATCATCAAAATAGACATAACTTTCAGTACGTCTATCCCACAGAAAGTTCCCGTCATTTGTTCTCTTTTTTGGGATCAGATAGGATACTCTACCATAATCAAGGATCAGATTGAGATCAAGGATTACATTCTGCTGTTCCGCTTTGGTGTCCTCGCTCTGATCGAAAACGATGAAATCCCCCTTCGAATTCAAAAATCTGTAAACAGGCAACTTGAGGTTTTGATCAGGCTGGTATTCCCATTCTCCCTCTTTTAGATTGTAAATCCCCAAGTGATGGTTCAATTTATCTTCCTGATCACTTCGCGTCGAATAGCTGATCCGCAATTCAGGATCTTTTTTTGCATTCAACTTGCTTTTTGAAAACAAGGGCAACAATAGATGATTGTCTGCCCTGATCTCGAGATAGCTGTTCAGATTTACGGTAAATTCAAATCCTTCCGGACTGTCTATGGTATTCTTGGTCAGCCGGCCGGTTATTAAATCCGCTGTCCAGAGATGTATCTTTGTTGGAATGATCTCGGCACTGAAAATCTTGTTTTCAGTAAAGGACAGCCAGTGAACATCATTTTGGAGATCAAAGGTTTTGACCTGCTGGGTTTTGAGATCTCTGACTAAAAGCTGTTTTCCGGAATGATAAATAAGCCGCTCATTTCGGTCATCGATCTTATAGGCAGAAATACCTCGTTCCCTCCACAATATCTTTCCACTGTATGCTACGGAGAGTAGCTCTTTTGTTCCGCTACCATAAAGGATCACCTGTTTTGATGGCTTTGAAACGGCATATACATAATTACCATCGACCTGATACTTCTGACCTGTCTTCAGATTTAATATCGCACAATGGTCATCATTACGCATCAGCAGAAGATCTTCTGTTAGAAATTCAAACTTAAGATACTTTTCCAACTTCGTCTCTTTATTCAACTTGATATCAAACAACTCAAAGTCATCTTTACCATAGGTATTGGTGTGGTTCAGTACAACGTACCCTCCTCGCGGACTACTTGTTAAAAGTGCAGTTTCATAGTACTGGCGGTACACATTATCCAAACTGTCAATATTCTGGGAGAAGCTTGATCCGTGAATGAACAGGAAACAGAGAACGTATAGTCTAATAGCCTTCATTCTGCGGATTTAAGTTAGCATTCAACAACAGTTCTTTTTCAGGCAACGGCAGTAATTTGAAATTGGGTTTCCATCCTGCCTTTTTTGCGGTCATTACGACGTCCAACAGATCATGCTGTCTGAGATCGTAGAAGCGATGCCCAAACTCTGTGAATAGTTCCGATCTTCTCTCCTTCATCACACGGTCGATCAGAATATTTGTTTCGCTGATATTGCTGATGGGCGCTAAACCTGCGCGACCTCTGATCTTATTCAGATCAGCAATGGCGAGATCATATTGTCCTTTTCGAGCATAAGCTTCAGCCCTGATCAAATAAAGTTCCTCCACCCGCAGAACGACCGAATATTCCAGAGAACTGGTGCTCGTCGAATACTGCTTGTATTTGAACGGATAGTGATACGTCTTGTTCTGTGAATCGGTCTTCTGTCCTATCCAAGACGTTTTACGCAAATCACCTGGCTCAAAATCATTCACAAAGTCCTGTCTGAGGGCAACGTTGGTCGGAGGCGCTGTATTGAGGATGAACACATTTCCCTGATAGGTGTTGTAAATGGAGCTGAAAGGCAACAGCTGCCATATGCTTCCGGAACTCTCCTTCAGAAAGGCCTTATTGAGATCGGATTCCATTTTGTACTGGTTGTCAGCGATGACTTGGCCGGAATACTGAATGGCAAGTTCCCAGTTTTTCTCACAATAGGCAACTCTTGCCAACATCGTGTACGATGCCATCTTTGTAGGATAGATCCTGTTTCCGGCAGCCAGGGTCTGGGGAAGCAATGCCGTGGCAGACTCTAGATCCGCTTTGCATTTTGTGTACACTTCAGCGACACTGCTCTTTTGGATCACCTGGTTGACCTCATAGCTTGTCGAGCTGACGAAGGGGATCGGTCCAAAGGTCTGAGTAAGGTAAAGATGCAGCAATGCTCTAAGAAAAAGACCCTCTCCTTTTAATCTGGTTCTAACGCCAGTACTGAGCTGATCAGAATTTTCAACGCCTTCTAAGATGGCGTTGATATTATAAATCTGTGAGTAGGTGGTTGTCCAAAGACTGCTGATTTTACCCGAGCTGGCCGAATGGCCAAGCTGGTAAAAGATGGAAACATCACTCGTTGCAGTTGCATAGGACTGAAGTTCGTCGACATACGCACCCAAAATGACCTGTGCACCGGATGAGGAGCCTGAGATAAATCCCGATTCTTCCAGTGAACGATAGACCCCTGCCATGGCCGACTTTGCCAGCTGGTCATCTTTGAATACGACATCTCTGGTGATCTGGTTTTTGGGCAATCCCACATCTGTGAAACGTTCGCAGCTTTTTATAATCAAAAGCGACAACAGCAATAGGCTCAAAAAGATGATATTTTTTATAATGGTATTTTTCATAATGATTCTGTTAATAGGTTACTGAAAGTCCGAAGCTGACAACACGCAGCGGACTGCTGAATCCAGCTAGCGTAAACTCGGGATTCCCATCTTTGTAGTTGGAGAAGACAAAGAGGTTCTGTCCACTCATAAACACCTTGGCTCTGAGCTTTCCATTATGTGGGGAAGGAATATTGTAGCTGAGTGTCGCGTTTTTTACCCTGACCGTAAACATGTCGGATACGGTTGCATCACTGCTGATGAAAAGGCTGCTGGCCGTGGCAGCCGCCGTACTGTAGCCTGCACTAGGTTTCTGGAATTGGGCATCGGGATTGTCCGGTGTCCAGTAATCATTGAAGATTGCTGGCATATTGCTCATGTAGCCTATGTTTCCATACAACGATCTAATATTGTACTGACTCTGGCTGATGAACTGTACAAGAAGGTCAAAACTCCAGTTTTTATACTGAACGCTGTTTTGAATACCGCCGTACCAATATTCTCTGATCTCTTTGCTGACAATACGGTCTGCTGTATTAATGATCCCGTCCTTATTGGCGTCGTAAAAAGTATATAATCCAGTAACTGGATCTATGCCCGTGTATTGATACAGCTTCACCAGATTGGTTGACTTGCCGATCTCAAATCTGTTGGCATAGGTAGATCTGTCAAGGTTGGGGAAGCTCATCAGCTTATTTTCAGGCAATGTGAAGTTGAGACCTGTGGTCCACTTCCAATGATCGTTCTGTATGTTGACCGATTGAAATGAAAGTTCAAGACCCCTGTTTCTAACCGTGGCATTAAGATTCGCCTGAATGCTTGGGAACCCAACGGTTGCTGGCATTGGGATACCGACCAGCTGATTGGAGCTGGTGTTGTTATAATATCCTGCTGTTACATTCAGCCGCTGCTTGAAGAAAGCAAGTTCCAAGGCAACCTCGAACTTGCGGGTCATCTCCCATCCGAAACTCTTATTGTAGAGACGCTGAGGTACCAATCCTGAATTGCCTCCGTAAGATCCACCAGTGGACTGATAGGTGTCGTAATACTGATAATCCCCGATCTGATCATTACCTGCAACACCATAGCTGCTTCTCAGTTTTCCGAAACTGAGCCAGGATCGATCTTTCAGGAAGCGCTCTTCCGAAAATAGCCAGGCGGCACCTACTGCGCCGAAATTCGCATATCTTCTCTCTGAACCGAACCTGCTGGAGCCGTCTCGCCTTCCCGTCAGATTGATAAAATAGCGTTTGTTGAATCCGTAGTTGAATCTTGCGTAAACTGCCTGATAACGGTACAGCGACTCATATGCGCTGGGAATGGTGATGCTGGCCGCCGCCGCAATGTTGGTCAGCATATCGTCCGAAGGAAAATTCCTGCCCACGATAACGAAATTGTCAGATCGCTGTTCCTGCAATGAGGCACCTATCAGTGCTGAGAACTGATGTCTCTCCCACCGCTTTTCATAGTTGAGTTGAGGTTCCAGGATCCAACTCTGGTTCATCTTCTGTCCTTTGCGTATCGAAGAATTGTTGCTGCCTATATTGAGGGACGGATTGTAGGTGGTCTTCGGAAAGATCTTCTGATCGTAGCTGTTATAGGTGCTATAACCGCTGTTGACATTGACACTGAAACCAGCGCCCAGTGCATAGCTTGCGGTGACGTTGGCATTTAGGCTCTTTGTCTCCACCGAATAGGTCTGGGTGGCAGGCCCCATAGGATTGGTAAAGGTGTTGTTCTCCCAGTTGATGGCACCGCTGGGGCTGTATGGGTCGGGAGCATTGGGAGCAAGTGAGGCGTACACCAGATTGAAATCAGTAGGCGGCAATATATTGCTTTGTAATGCTGCATTTCCGCTGAAACCTATCTGAAACCTTCGATCCGCACTGCTGTGATTGATGCTCACGCCCAGATTATTTCTTTTATAGCGGTAACTTCCTGGAAATACCGTGGTCTCCTCGTTATGGCCTCCGGTTATTGAAAACTGCGTGTTACCGCTCCCACCAGAGATGCCGAGCTGCACATCTGAAAACTCAGACGTGTTCCCGACAAAGTATTTCTGCCAGTCTGTGGTTTTCGTGGGATTCCAGACCCCATTGATATCATAGGCGTTGGAAGGAACGGCAACACCGTCGTTGGAAAAGGCAAGCCTGCGCATCGCCGTGTATTCCTCGAGGTTCATCATTTTAGGCAAATTGGTCATTTCTCCCAGACCGTAGCTTGTTCTCAGATTGACCTCCATCCTTTCCTTTTTTCCTTTCTTTGTGGTGATCAGAATGACCCCGTTCGCACCTTTGCTTCCGTAGATGGCAGTCGCATCGGCATCTTTCAACACCTCCAATGATTCTATATCATCAGGGTTAATGGTGTTGAGCGGGCTCGTTTCACTGTAGGGCGAGATGGTGCTCGCCATCCCTGTGTTAAAATCATTTACCTGTGGCAGAGGAACACCATCGACAATGTATAACGGCTTATTGCCGTCATAGCCAGTCGTGGCGTAGCTTCGCAAGCTGTTCCTTCCCCTGATCTGCACGTCGAATCCTCCTCCGGGAATACCTGAATTCTGGGTAACGCTGACCCCGGGCATCCTGCCCTGTATGGCAGAGAGCACATTGGTGACGGGTTGGTTTTCTATGTCTTTTGCTGAAACTTTGGCGATACTACCGGTTCTTTCTTTGTCTTTGACCTTGTAGTAGCCGGCGTTGAGAATAACTTCTTCGATTCCCTTTACTTTTTGTTCTAAGCTGATATTGACGACGGTCTGATCAGTGGCTGTGATTCGTTCTTCACCATAATCAGGATGTCTGAACAGTAGGATTGGATTTTCTGCTGTAACCTGTAGTGTATAGGTTCCGTTTTCGCTGGTGGTAGTTACCTGATCGCTTCCCTCTTGCGAGATTGTTACTCCTGAAAGGGGCTTGTTGGATGCGGTAACGGTACCGGAAATGGTGCGGGTTTGGCCTTTTGTGTTGGTGCTGACAGCGGTCAACATTAGGCCAAAGAAAATACCTCCTATCTTGTAATAGGAATTTTTCATAGATTTGTAAAAGGTTTTTAATCGTTAAATTAATTACTTATCTGCTCTTTCCCTATGTCGTCAAACTGTATGGGAAGGGGCTTTTTTGTTTTTTTATTTTTTGTAATTAATGTGATGGATTCATCGATGGATAAAAACTTTCCTGATGCCCTTTGGTATGAAAAAGGACTGGTGAGGATCTAAAGCAGTGACCGTAAGGCACCGGAAAGAATTTAATATGAATGAAATCTGTGTCCCGTGTGAGCTAATTAAAGCCGCAATAGGTTGTACCCTCCTATTGTATCGTATAATCTGATACTGTATTTTTAGGAAGCGGGCTTAGATTTTTATGTAGATTGAGCGAACTGCATTGAAAGAAAAACGGCATGGGACTCTACATTATCAGTAATAGGGGTACTGGTATACCTTACACACAGATAAGAGGAAGAGACCCACGCCTAGGTCGTGAGCCGCTTACTTATCGTCTTGTGTGTTTAAAAATTACCAGTTTTCTATTACAAGATTCTAAGCAATAGCTTCTAATATTCATTGAAGTATCGCAAAGTTACATTTCAGTAACTTATTTTACAAATATAATAAAAATAATATTGGTAAACAAAAGCGTACCGATTAAAATTTTGATTATTTCGTAATTGCATGTATGTATAAGGAATCTGAAAAAATCATCATGCTAAAAGTAGCTATTACATTACGTCTATTGCTTAGTCGTAATAAAAATTATGCTGATTTAAATATGGAAAAAGATGACTTAATTAATAGTTATGAAAAAATTGCCGCAAATTCTAGCGCAGATATTAGAAAAGCTACAGTTACAAATGCTTTTAGTGGAACCAAAAAATCAACAATGGTTACAATAATATTAATTGTTGAATCAATGGGGTTTAATATGATGGATTTTGGTGATCAATACGATAAAATTACCGAAAAAGATATTGAAGAATTTAAAGAATATACTATAAAAAGTAAATCCTGATTGTTTCAGCATCTTTTATTTAAGTTTATCTCAATTAATTATGTTCAAATAAAAATCCCCAATAATTGGGGATAAAAACTAATAACCATGAAAACTCATCTGATATGAGGAATCATGTAAATAATTTTTTAACTCAGTAAAGTAATAAACAAATCTCAATTATGCATATTTTTTAGGAATATTGCTCATTAAATTTGATTTAAGTATTACATTGGAGTATTAGTAGAGAAGAAATATTCTTGTGTTCAAGCATATATCTACTTCTGAAATGAAGTTTAATACGATATTTATATTGGATTCAAAAACTATTTTTCTGTTAAGCACGGACTTTTACAACAGACCTTAAAACACTAACTATCAAATCTTTTGTTAGATAATTAGTTACCAATCCTATCGTATTCTTCTTAAGTTTTTTTTCTAGATTGATAATCTGATTGGTACTAAGGTTGAAATTTTTTAGTATATAAAAATAGTCAGAAATATATTTATCTTTATAGGACTCTTTAAAACTAAATACTGACCCTGATTTTCTCCCTACACGCAATATAAGCAAATCGTTTTCTTCAACTTTTAGGCGATCAAGATTTTTATTATTCTTCACAAACTTTTTCTTTCTAATAATTCCTTCTGAATTACTAAAATGAAGAGCTTCTTTATATTCGTCACCTAAAGTACATGATTCTTTACACAAAAGCTTTGAATTGTCAATCCCCCTATATAATTGAATATTATTCAGCCTAATCTTTTTTACTTCTTTTATTTCATTTTTATAGGATTTTGTATCTCCTCGAAATTTTCCTATGAAATACCTAGTTTTCACTTCACTTTTATAAAAAGATTGAAACGTTTTGCTAATAATGATGTTATCAAAATGTGAAAGAAATAATTCCTTAAATGTATGAAGGTGGAATGATGAAAAAAAATTCTCAGGAATTACCGCTGCAAAATAATCATCTTTGTTTAAGATCGAAATATTTGCTATTAGTATTAAAAGTTCTATTCTTTTAAATTTTTCAGCTTCACTTTTTAAATCTAAAAATCCTTTTATATTGGAAAGATTTTCAGTATCAGACAAATATTTTCCAAAAGGAGGATTAGCTAACAAAATTTTTTGGCTCTCCCGATATGGTTTTATTAAATTTTCTAACGCATTAACATTTAAAGCACTACACTTTAATGATTTTAATCTCTCGCTGGAAATATCTAAATTTTTTAGATCTACATCTATTGCAATCAAATTAATATTATTCCATTTCTCATCGGCAACATTCAAAAAATTACCACTACCAGCACAGATATCAACTGCAACAGCAGGAACAAATTCTTTAGGGAGCAAAGATAATATTTCTTTTGCGACATTCTTAGGCGTGTAGAAGCGAGACCAATTATCATTAATCATTATCGCCAAAATTAATTGTATACAAGTGCCACTTCTTCACCTCTGTAGATCTCTCGCTTTTTTTTGAAGGATGATCATAAAATAAACTAACATCATTGTGATTTATCAAAAAAAGTGCAGTCGCTATTCCAGCTGGCTTAGGGCCTAATGGCGCTATAAACATTTTTTCATTAGGATCAAGCGTGCTATATATGTTAAACAAAACATCGTATGTAGTTCCAGGATTTGTAGCGCTTGAATAGAAAGGTTCGTTAACAAAACGCTGTTCTTTCATCACACCGATATTGTTAGCAAATGAATTCATTTCCCATCCTACTTTAAAAGCTGGCACACCAAAAATCAAATCACAATTATAGGACGAAACAGAGTTTTCTTCAATTGTCCTGCTAATCCTTTCAGACTCATATCCGGCAATAAAAACTGTTTTTTTTGACATTGTACTTCCAAAAGTATTAACAAAACCTGGAACAGGGTAAAAGCCTAAAGTCTGTTCTGACAGCTCGAATTCTCTTCTATGAACTATTTCTGGCATTCTCCTTTTCGAATAACTTTTTGGTTCAAGGTAAAGTATAGATGTTTCGCAACCGTTAATTTTTGCCTGCTGAAGGACAAGAAGAAGCTCTACAAAATTAACTGTGGTTGACTCAATAAGAATTTTTTTATTTTGCAGGAATTTAAAATCATCTTCAATTTCATCAATAGAAGAATCTTTGTCACCAAATGACAATATCATATCCTCTGCATTATATTTTACCCGTATTAATTTTGTTGAGTGTGAAGTACCAAACGCAATCGCTTGACCACCCCTCTCATCAAGTTTTTCTCCAATAAATGCGAAATCCCACGGACCGTGATCTAGAGCAAATCCTTCTGACGACTCTTGTAAAGATAGGTTCATCTTATAAATCTAAATTTGTAAAAAGATTATTATCCTTGATTGTGTCATTTAAATTCCATTTCTGACCGTAAGTTTTTAATAAATTTTCATAATCATTCAAGGAACCGGTGCACAATGTTGTCAGTGTCTTGTAATTGATCTCCAATTTTCTCTTCTTTCGATAGCTTATTTTAAAGTATGGTGCATAAATAGGATTCATAATATACTCACTAAAGTCAGGATCACTAGGAGATTTTTTTTTGGTAGATTTTTCCTCAAAGAGAACGGACCATTTTATAGCTTCATCTAAAAGTGTATTTACTTCAGGATTTTCGTTATTTCCCTCAACAATCGCAAAATGATTTTGCTCAGGTTCGCTCTGTTTTGGATTTCTCTGTGCTAGATTAAAAAGGGCACCCAGTCTATTAATAAAAGTATGAAGTTGATTACCATATCTGCCAAATGTTTTGATTTCATTTAGAAAATTAATCGAAGCTTGTTCCGCTGCTTGTGCCTGATCTTCAATTGATATATTCCATAATTGTACATCGATTGAATAACTGTCATCGGAAGCGCGCAGAAATGTTTTGTAACATAATTCTGTTAAATGTCTAATATTTCCATTCGACATTTCACAAAATGTATTAAAACCTGTGAATAAAGGGCATACTCTGTTCAAATTCGAATAAAAATACAAATAAGCACCGACAAAATTATTTTGTATCCAATCCGTCTTGTAATTAAATTTATTAGGTTGTTGCTCCCTGTACTTATTAATTTCAAGTAATATATCGGCCGGATCCAAATTATCCCGATGTAACAAAACTAGCGAAACAAATGTAACTCGCATATCATCTTCGACAAAAAAATCATCAGCAGACATATCAGTTCTGTTTTTAAGTAATTCATTCAACCTATGTAATAATTTATTCTTTAAAAAATTATCATCATTCACTTTATTTGCAAGTTCTTTCTTAGAAATACTTGGAAAAATTTCATTAATAATTGAAAGAATATTTTTTTGATATTCATCATTTTTTCTCTTCGTAAGTCCCTCGCGATTTTTTAGCAAAGCGGTTTCGAAAGTAAAGCCTTTTAGACTAATTTGTGCCTGCAATCGGTTTAATAATATCTCTGCTGAAAATATTGTAAAGTCTTTTTTGCCTTTTGGCATTTCCTCCAAATCGTGAATTCTATAATCATGAACTTCACTCAAATTTTCAGTTCCAACAGTTTTTTTGGTTCTAAATGCATTTCTTTTCATTGCTAAATGAAAAATAAGTGGAAACTCGCTGTGTTTAACCCACGTATTGATAATCTCTTGTTGGTATTCAACTAGGTTTTCGTATTCATCGATATAAATATTAAAAATGGAATTTTGCAAAAATGGAAAGATCTCTATAAGTGCTTTTGTAAGATCAACCAGCAAATTTTTAGAGAAAAAAATTGGTGATTTAATCTTTTTAATATTACGTAACCAAGATTGAAATTCAACAATTTTCTTTTCTAAATCTAAGCGCAAATCTTGGTATCTATTCGGCAATCCGTATTCTAAATCTGTAGTAAAATTAAATACAAGATTATCTAAATCCTTCAGATTCAGATCCTGAAACTTTGAATTGGCAATAGATGAGATACTCTCTAAAATTTCAATCGCAAAATATATAGTAAAGATATGTTCAAATGCATTTTCCCAAGTTTCAATATCTAAACTTCTCTTTTGTAATTGATGTACCAAATGTGTATCGACTTTCCAATAAAGACCAATATTACTTATATCTTCACTTGTTATTGTCTCTTTTGACGGTGAAAAGCTAGTTCTATGTGAAAGATAACGAAGAAGCATCGTTTTTCCACAGCCTCTGCCTCCAATAAAAATTTTTGGTTTAGAGGATTTTTGAAAGTCAATTTCTTCAAATAGTGGTGGCAAGACGAACTCTTTTGAAAGATCGAATCCAAATTCTTCTGCTCTATTTTGTGCTAGGGCATTAATAATAATCTTTTTATTTTGAATGTTTGAGCTCATTTATTTTCGTACTAAAGGATTCCATGAATTTTGACTATCCCAAATTATATTTAGGCAATTATCAGGCGAAGAATGTGAGAAAGTATATACTAACCCTAAATTTCCATAACCATACTCATTTTCAGGAAGCAGATTTACAAACTTATATTTTTTCAACAACATCGTATAAAATATTTTAGCGTTTTCTGGACTGTTAATTCCGTCTTCAAAAGCATGGTTAAAAACATTATCATCATCATCCAATGTTTCACTGGACGTAACTGCAACTTCAGGAAAATTTTCAGTTAAATAATTCATTCCAAATTCGTGTGCCACCAAAGGAGCATATATGGTAGTACAATCTTTTAAAAGTAAAGAGAAGCCATAGCCACGATACATTGAATAAAATTGTTTTCCTGTACCTAAAAAATCATCCACAAAAATAAAGTTTTTAATTCCAACATTATGTTCTTTCTCAACCTCATCTGGAGTGATAAACCAATTTTCGTTAAATCCTAATTTTCTTTTATACAAACGGAGAATTAGGTTAGAGCTTTTGACTGGCCGTTCATTTCTATTAGAGACAGAAACAAGACGAAAATCACTATTTGGCGATCCTTTTAGAATATCAATAAAACTACTATAGTGTGGCAAAATATATCCATTTTTAGATAATAAGTTGCAGATCTTCTTAGTAAATAGCTCCTTTGCTTGCGCTACTAACTGTTCCTCTGATCTAAAAACCAATGCATCTAAAATGCAAGCGGCAAAATACTGCTCGAGATCTCCTTCGAAATTATTTAACCATTTTTTTAAATCTAGTATATTTAAGCCATTCCAGATTTTATAGGTGATCAAATCAATAGATCTATCCCTAACATTGTTGATATAGGTATGAGCGAAGTCAGGTAAAGTAAATTCAGGCAAAATTTATATTTTATTAAATTAAAGCCCTGAATATCTATACTTAAATTGATATGGGTATATTTTTTCAAGGTCAAAGTTTTTACAAAATTATAAAATATTATTTTCTTAATACTTAAATATTAAAAAATAATAGATTACCAATTCATCGAGATACAATTATGCAATAAATAATAGATTATACCTAGCTTTTTTCTTGCGAGATATCTTACTACACTCTGTCGCAAATTTAAACAGTTACAGTTATTTTATAAAACTTAAAGTAGCTATGTGGCGAGTTAGCAATCTTTTCTTGTTTGTTAACGCAAGTGTTATATAGTATTGGACGTAATCTCAACAGATAAATGTTTGCAGATAATAAGACAATTTTATTTTTTCTACTGTATCAAGACAAAATTTTTTGGTTTAGGAAGAAACAGATCAGATCAAAGAACCTTTTGTATCGTTATTCAACACTTACGAAAATCTCATAAACTCAGTTTTACATTTTTCTCCTACCAAAGAACAAAATTGTTTGAAACCTGCGGACTGGATTGAGAAAGCAGAACACTTTTCAAAATTGTCACTCAAAGTAGCTCTTGAAATCTGGAAGTCATGTTATCCTAATCTACCCTCTCCAGATAACATCGGAAGATTGGATTATGATATTTTTATGGCAAAAGCAAAATTATATATAGAGAATCTTGAAGAAGTCAATAATGAACTTAAATCAGATGTTTGAAAATTCAGTTGTTTTTTAATATAGTCTAAAAAATAACTCTTTAAATATCTTCTAGTCGTATATTCTAAGTTCAGTATAAATACTGAATTTTAAATTCGTTTATTCAGATATCTTTATCTTTGAGGAAAAACAGTAATTTTCAAAATGTCTTAAACTAATTTGTTGAACTCAGCACTCATAAGTAAGCAATCTTATAATTAAAATCTTATAAATGGCTGGTATTAATTCAAGAAAACTACTTTTCGAAAAATTCTCCAAACAACTACATCTTTTGAAAGATGAGGGAATAATCGACATTGCGCTGAAATATGATCAGACTTACATTTGTCCTATTTGTCTTGAACAGTTTTCAGTCGAGGATATCATTTCAGATGATACAAAGAATTTTTTAACAGAAGAAGATGCTCCACCTGATAAACTTGGGGGAAGTAGAATCGCATTAACATGTAAAAGATGTAATTCAACCGCAGGTCATGAAATTGACACTCATTTAATTAATCGAATTAGAATGCTCGACAATAGCAGATATTATCAAGGATCTAAGCACGAAGGATTTGTTGATTTTAATGGACAGCGAATACAGACAGAAATTACTTCAGATGGTAATGGAAAACTTCAATTACTACATAGATTTAAGAATAATAATCCGACAACTTTAGAAAAATTCATAAAAAAAATAAAAAATAGTGTAGGAGATTTATTGAACTTAAAACAAAAAGAGCTAAAAAATGATTCTGAAAAAGTTAATAAGGCTCTTCTCAAAACAAGCTATATCCTGACCTTTTCTAAATTTGGATATATCTTTTTGTTAGATAATTTTTATGATGATATTAGAAAAGAGATATCCGATAACGGTACTCCATTTTCAGGACATAACTTTTTAGGAGAACAATTCACGCCATCGCAAATTGGAACATATTATATTTTGAATAAAGATGCAAAATCGATTTTCAATATATTTTCTTTAGAAACGCAATATTCACGAACAATAATTGGTAATATATTTCCTATATCTAAGCTATTCCCAGAAGAGCTTCATAACAGATTAACTTCCACCGGATATAACATTGGTATAAGCGGGAGTGTTGGTGTAACATTAAGAACAACCACGTACGATGATGAGGCTGATTTGTTTTCGGACATTGAAGAAATTAAAAAAGTTTATTACTGGTACAAATCATAATCATTTCTTCTGGAAAGCTGGAATGAAATACTTATATCATCTCTCCAGAAATCGAATTAAAATTTATTGAAATGCATTTTATACACCATAAAGAAGAATACTTAGCTCATATAACGAGGTATTGCAAAACTGATAAAGAAAAAAAATCTATAATTAAAGAAGCGTATAATGTAGCATTAGATATACGCAAATTTGAAATAGATTTATACTGGAAAAGAGCTACATACTTTTGGGGCTTCCTTGTAATATGAACAATGAAAGATATTGGGAAGATGTAATTTTAAGGATTTATGATAGTGACTGGTGGCAGAACCCAGTTCATAAAAATGAAATTGAAAGTAAGATTCACGATTCACGAAGTGCTTTTTTAGACAGTATATATTATCTTAAATAAAACACCAGATTAAAATATTGAACCATGCATAGATTCCGACAGTTTTAGATATTTTAAGATAATGGTAAACTAAAAAAAATTAAATTTATCAACGAATAATCCTACTTATATGACATCGACAGACCTAATTGCATTATTGACTGCGTTAATTTCCGTATCTGCATTAATTATTGCAACTCTTAGTTATCGAAGAGATCGTAATAAATCAAATCAGGATTTTCTTTTTCAAGAAAAAGTTTTGATCTATAAAGAATTGATCTATCATGTAAACCACATTTTTGAATCGTTCTATAATTTGGTCGAAGACCTTCAAGATTACGAGGGATCCATAAAAAAATGGGAAAAATATTTGGGAAAGGAATCAGAGAGCTATGATGATTTGGTTACAGAACTGCAAAATTGTATATTTAAAGCTCTACCTATGATCCCAAGCGAAATTTATAAGGAACTCATTAAATTTGGTCAGGAGTCCACGCACTTCATAACATCCGCTTTTAATAAAAATGAATTACTAACTATTGAAGCACATGATAAACTTGAAATAAGTTTAAGAAATGTAATTGATTTGGTACGAAAGGATTTAAATGTTGATAAATTAAATGTGGCTTTATCTAATAGATTGAAATAAAAGCGTCCCCATACTTGGTAAAATTAATATTTTATTTATAAAAATGGTTAGTAAGTTCTTATTGATGTTTTTTTATCACTTTGTTAATATTTTCAACGTTATGAAGAGGTGAGAGAGAAGTTGATTGAGAGTTTTAAAGAGTGTTGTTTTAAAATTTCAGTAAATACGGAAAACCGTAATGAATTCATTTTAAGTAGTTTTAGATTTGTAGATATAAAAATTATCAACAATGAAAAAATCATTACTTTATTTTGTATTAATACTATCGATAGTATCATGTACGAACTATTACACTGTCCTGCTTCAGGAAGACACACCGCTCTACGCAAGCAATGACAGCATTACCTCAGTGACCATTATTCCTAAAGATACGGAAGTTTTCCTATCCTCAAAAGCTGATAAGAAAAACTTCAGGAAGCTTAAATGGGGAAATTATTATGGATGGGCTAATAAGCCTAATTACACTTCTTACACTGGTTATTCTAAGACATCGTCTTATTCCTCATCTCCGCAATCAAGATCATCTTCCAGCTATAGTTCGAAGTCGAGTTCGGGAGGCTCCGTACAGGTAAAAGGTTATACCCGAAAAAATGGAACTTATGTAAGTCCTCACACCAGAAGTGCTCCCAGACGAAGATAAAGCATTGCTGGACTTTGGTGGAAATTATTCTATAAATATTAAATTTCAAGTGTTACGGTTTTCCGTAAAGAATCTTACCTGCGATAATTTACTTTTGAAAACGATGTCAATCTGTTTTGATATCAAAAAGTAATTATTAACAACATTTTTTTTACGCTATGAATACAATCGAAGCGATCAAGCCGGGACCGAAACCCAAAAAACCAGATGGGGAGCCCGACAGAAGAAGGAGGGTAAACCCTCCAAACCAGCCTAAACATCCAAAACTGAAACCTCATGAACATGAGAACGGAGATTAGAGTTGGATAAAATTTAAAATTTAGAAGCAGCTCAGTGGCTGCTTCTTTTTATATAATAGGTTTTATCAGTTAATCCTGATATCAACTTAAGATAAAGTATCCCTCAAAAGAAAAACTTTAAGGACTTTATGAGAGAAGCAAATGGCTACCATATAAACTGGTAAAACTCGATGTATCCCAAATAACTCAATGTGAGAAAAACGGTATCAATCAGTCCGTGGACAATGATATTGATCCAGATATTTTTAAATTTGAGATATAAAAATCCAAAAGCGATCCCGAATATAAATGTCATGATCAGTCCTGCCGTACCTTGATACAAATGAGGCAGACAGAACATCAATGCGGAAAGGATGACTATAAGAATTTTCTGATCACCGAAGATATTTTTCAGTTGGGCAAAAGCAAATGCCCTGAACAGCAATTCCTCTCCGATCGCAGCACTGATCCACATTCTGTACAACCATTTGAGATACTGTGATGTGTCACCTTTGATGTGCTCAAATGTAGAATAATCAGCTGGTTCGTTGCAAACCCAATTGACCAGCGGCTGGATCATAAAATCCACACTCAATTCTAAGACCAGATATGAAACTAAAATAATCTTTATGTCAACTGATTTCAGGTTCTTGAAATTGAGTGATTTCAGATCGCCATTTTGCAAGTAGGTACTGATCAGGATAAAAATAATGATGACACAAAAAGTATATGGAAATTTGGTCAGTGGATTATAGATCAGTAAAAAAGATATGGCAAGTAACGCTAGTGATATCCATTTAGTTTGTAGCAGCCTTTTCATCTTCATCATTTTAAAAGTTTGGTTTGCAGCCTTATGAAGCCGGAAGGATATTTTCAAAGAACTTTGCAATGTTCTTCTTCAGTTTTTCAAAAATGTCCGATTCGCCAAATTCTTTATTGTCATAGCCTATTGGAAATCCTTTCTCCACATATTGATTATTTTTTAGAGTTGTAAGATTTTGAAAGTCCCCGTTCACAATTCCGGTCTCATTAGTATGGATATCCAAGTATTTTATAGCCGCATTTCTGGAGAAATCCAAATTCCTGATATCTATGGTCTTTACCTCTTTCTTCAGATCAGATCTGAAATACAGATTCATTTTCCTGGTATCAATGACTGTCTGCCATTCACCGGGATGTATGGAGTTTAAAATATTCCACGCATAGTCGACAGGCTTTTCATCGTACGTATAATTTTTTAGCATGTAGTACGCACGGCTGTAACGGTCTTCCCATTTTATGTTCTGTTCAAAATCAAATTTTTCATTTCCGCCAAGAAAATCAAATTTTTTAGCAGCGGCCAGATCCTTATGGTATTGATTATTGCATAGCAATGGCATTGGCATTTCCTTATTGGTAAGTACGGTGTATTTCCCGTTTAATAAGGCAATCGTCGCAGAATTTCCTTTGGCATCGGTCAGGAAAAAATGACTTCCGGCTGCATTGGGCCACCAGTTAATGTTGGGCCCATCATCCAGATGATCTACCACTTCTTTTACCGTTTTGTAGTTGTCCAACTGATACTGTATCCATTGTGCCCAGAACATATCAGGCTGTTTTGGGTTATATACTTTACCGGTCTCTTCGAGATATAATTCAACCAAAAAAAGACCTTTTTCATTGACGCCGTAGCAGGGAAGATCATATCCCAAAAGATTAAAGGTTACAGAACCGAATTTTGAAGTCCATTGTTTATTGGCTTGTGTTTGATCAGTTGTCAGATTTTGCCAGCTAATATTCCTTTTCAGGACATCCCGCTTATTAATGACGATCATTCCGGGCATTGTTTTCCAGTTTTCATTGAAGCCAACGACGTTATAATTGTTTCCTGTCAGCAAAAATGCCGAGCACGCTTTACTTTGGACTGAGTAGACGAGAGCGGATATCAAGATATAGCGCAGAAAGAAAATTTTCATAAAGAATAATAATTTATTTTAATGACCAGCAGAAATAGATTGATCGACAAGCCTGTATTTTTTTTTCAGAAACCTTGTTCTGTGATTTGAATATTTAATACTACACAAATTTAAAGTTATTATCTGCTACGGTCAATGGTTATTTGTAACCAAAATATGATCAGATCAAAAGAACCTTCAATCCGGCCCGATAGCTTTGGGAAGCTCTGGCCTTGGCCTCGGGTTCCGAAATTCAATGTACAAAAAGTAAGTAATTATTCCAGCTCATGTGCTACCACCATTTATTACAGGGAAAAAAAATTCTAATCACAGACCGTGTAAAACCCTGTCAATTGCGCAGACTTTGTTCTGCCGATCGGAGATCAACTCCGCTACAGAAATGTATTCGCCGGCACGTGGAAGAAAAGTAAGATTCCAATCGATCTTGACCGAGTCCAGTTCATAACATAATGCTACTTTCATGAATTTATTTCTAAGATATTAAATTAACAGCTTTATGAATTCTCGAACTTAAATGCCATTCCATGGCCGTCCTTTAGCACAATGAACGCATTGAATTTCTTACCATTTTTGGCCTTCATATTTTTGATGAGTGGTGTTCTTTTATTGTTGATGAGTGCAGTAATTTCTTGTATGCTTAGCTGTACACCGCAGACATTCCTGAACTGCATCCAATTGCATTGGTCATCAGGACATTTGATGATCTTGTCTTTGATGATGAGGTTTTGCTGCTGGCATTTTGGACATTTGAGTTCGGGGATGTTTTCTTGAGCGATGGATAATGATAACAGTTCTTTGGTGATCTCTGTTGTGTAGTCTTTGATATCGGTGATGAATTGTTTTGCATCAAGTTCGTCTTTTTCGATCTTATCCAATGCCATCTCCCACTCTACTGTCATCTGTACATTGGCGATCTTTTTTTCTTTGACTAGGTCGTAAACTTTCAGTCCTTTTTCGGTTGGAATAAGTGCTTTGCCTTTGCGAATGATGTAGTTTCTGCTGAGCAGGGTTTCTATGATCGAGGCTCTGGTAGCGGGTGTACCGATCCCGATATTTGAAATGGCTTTCTGTTGTTCTTTATCTTCTATCGATCTTCCTGCATTTTCCATGGCTGACAATAGATCTGCCTCACTGTACAGTTTGGGCGATTGTGTCGTTTTTTCTTGTAGGTCTGCTTGTGAGATCTTCAGCTCATCCCCGATCTTCATTTCCGGCAGGTCAATAAGCGTTTCTTCGACATTATGGTTATTGGAAGTGCTGTCGTTATTTTTGTTATTATCGTTATAGTCTGAGAGGATCCCTTTGATGGCTCGCCAGCCTTTGGTAAGTATTTTTGATCCCTTGATGCTGAATTCATAGTGGTGTACCTTGAGTGTAATGTGACTGAACTGTTTGCTGCAATGTTCTGAAAGGGATTCCAATAAGCGGTAGGCGATCATATCGTAGATGGCTTTCTCGGTTGCAGTGAGTGCAGATGGTATTTTTGTGGTGACCAACAGTCCGTGATGGTCGGTCACCTTGAGGTCATTCACCATCCGTTTGTTGAAGTTGCCGAACTTAAGGGTGGAGATGGCAGGTTTGAATTGATCTACGGTATTGAGAATTCTGACCAATTCCGGGATCTCTGACCAGAGGTCTTCGGGAATATATTTGCTGCCTGTCCTTGGGTAGGTGATGAATCTCTTTTCGTAAAGTGACTGTGCGGTTTGCAAGACCTCATCAGCTGACAGACCTAGCTTTCTGTTGGCTTCCTTCTGAAGTTCTGTCAGGTCAAAAAGTAGGGGTGCTAGTCCTTTTACAGTTTGGATTGAGACATTCTCAACAGTAGCCCTGCCCTCTCTTTCTATGGATCTTAGGATCTGCTCTGCCTGCTTTTTGTCTTCCCATTGTTCAGTTGACTGGCTGGTGAAATCCAGGTATTCTTTTCGATGCTTCAACTGGATCTGGAAGTATTTCTTCTGTTTGAAATCTTTGTGATATTCGAATCTCTTGCAGATCAAAGCCAATGTCGGGGTCTGCACCCTGCCTAAAGAATAAACATCCTGGTTAGCAGCAATGCTCAATGCCTGGGTGGCATTGATCCCGACCAGCCAGTCGGCTTCGCTTCTGGCCTTTGCAGCCTGATACAAACCTTCGAATGCTGAACCCGGCTGAAGCTTTTTGAAACCGTCTTGTATGGCTTTTTCAGTAAGGGAACTGATCCATAATCGTTCAAATGGTTTATTGCATTGTAGATGGTGGTAGATGTATCTGAAGATCAGCTCTCCTTCCCTTCCCGCATCGGTAGCGACAATGATGCTGTCGCATCGATCGGTGACATTTTGTATAATCTTTAATTGTTTGAGTGCAGAAGGATCAGGCTGATAGCCTTTTTGGTTCTGCTTTTTGATAGGTCTTGGGATCAACAGGAACGGATCGGGAAAGATAGGCAAAGAGGCTTTGTCAAAGCCTCTTATACCATAATCTTCGGGCATTCCCAACGATACCAGATGACCTAATGCCCAGGTCACACAATACCCGTTACCTTCCAGGTAACCGTCTTTTCTTTCGTTGGCATTTAACAGTTGTGCGATCTCTCGTGCAACACTTGGCTTTTCTGCGATGATGGCTTTCATAGGATTGGATTTATTATGATTAGATGTGTTTTTGTGATTGTAATTGTAAGTCTTGGATTACATCTTGCGCCCTTTTGATCTGACGGGTTTCTTTTGCTGAGCTTCCTGTTGCTTGTTGACAGGCTGTTGCTGTTTGGAATCTAAAGGCTCTTTGAGATTCTTGGTGGCTTCATTCGTCTTGCCATCGGAATTGACCGCTTTCTGGGTCTTATGGTCTTCTGATGTTTGGGCTTTTTCTTTCAATTTGTTGGGGTTGGTAAAAGAAAAATCCGTTTTAGATGTTTCCTTGTTGAAGGTGATGTAGCCTTGGTAGGCTTTTCCTTTGCCGTCAACAAGTCCGTCAACATACACCGTCTGCCCTGCTTTGAATTTGTCATACTGTGCATCATCCAGTTCTTTTCCACGGAATACTCTCGGGGCTTCTCCATCATTTTTTTGACCTTGCTGATCAGATTGGTTTTGTTGCTGTGATTGTTGATGGTTTTGGTTGTTGTTGAAGATGAATTCGACATAGCGCTTGTCGGCATTGAACTGGACAGTGGCATCGAACAGTTCTCCTTTTTTGGAGGTCATTCCTTCGAGATAGAGCGGTCGACCTTCTAATAGTGTTTGTTTTTGGTGGTCATCCAGTTTGATTCCCTTGATCTCATCGGGGATCTTCATATACTCTGCCCTGTAAGCCACCAGCTCGTTGGTCAGTCGGTCACGCGTGATGACAGACGGGATGATTTCATCGGTCTTGGGATTGACAAGATCGACGACCCTTCCCATATTTCCGCTTTCTTTAAGGTTCTTTTTGTCTTCGTCAGTGAATTCGTGACCGAGGAACTTGAGGTTGTAGTTCGGCTCCTTCCGTATGCCGTGCAGGTTAACGGCAACTTCACCGTTGTCTGCGGTTTGGAGGGATAGCCTGACATCCATCTTGCTGACCGCTGTTCCCAGATTGATGGTGATGGGAATTAATGTGTTGGTCTTGAACCCTCTAAGCAGAGAGTCCATAGCGTTCATCTTTTCAAGCTTTTCCTGGTTAAGCCCGAATTTCTCCATCGTCTTCCAGTCGATCTGTTCAGGCTGGAAACGATATTCCTGAGTTTCTGTGTTGTTTTCCATTTTATTCTGATTTTTTAATGGGTTTGTATTTAATTGTATTGCATATTCTTTCAGCTTTTCCTTTTCTTCAGGTGATGCCTGATCGACATAGTGCTGAAGGTCTTTCGCTGTGTTGACTGCATCGTATTCCGAGACCTTGAAGAAATTGAAATGCGAAGGGTTTTTAAGCTGCCGGTAGAAATTGGAAAAGAAGTTGGAGAAGAGATCACCGTGCTTGTCAACCCGGATCAACTGGTCGTTTTCCTTTTTCTCGTGGGGAGGGATCTTTTGAAGGTTTCCATCTTGATCTACGCCTTTGACCATTTCGATCTTATTGGTGTCTTTGCTCAAGACCAACAGTGTGTCTGACACTGGTTTGATCTCATTGGCTCCATTCTGTGCTGTTTCTTCCATCACAATTGATTTTGATGAGACGAAAATAGATGTACTTGTGATGGATTGATATAAAATGGTATTGTAGGTAGGTCTTTGGCAGCTGATGTCTCAGTTCTTTATGAACTCAGACATTCCCTGATGAGCTGATGGACATCGGACAGTTTGTAATACAGCTTGCCGCTTATGGTGTAATAAGGAAGCTTTTTGTCCGTGCGGTAACGTTGCAAGGACCTTGAACTGATCTTTAGAAGTTGTAAGACATCCTGATTGTCTAACAGAACCTCGCCGTCGACCTCGATAAATCGGGATTGGTTTGATGTCGTTTGTTCCTTGAGGATGTCGAATCGTTCCATGATCCTCTCCATCCAGGCTATAAATTCTGTTCTTTCGATATTCATAACAGTGATTTTTTGATGTTAATAATGATTTGAACAGTTGATCAACTTTTTATTGGGGTAAAGTTGAAAATTGCACATCACATAAAATCACTACCTTTTCGTAGTACCGAAAAGATTTATAAATTTTTTAGAATATGGTATGATCATCAGTCTTTGAATTGATGGCTGACAAACGCCAATAAAAAAGCATTGAGCTGACTGAATCGTCAAATCAATGCTTACCTGGCTTGGATAATAAATGGCTGCTGTACTTCAGCTGAATATATAATATAAATGCATCAGACAGTGGGTGAAGAACCACCATCTACAGAAATATTGGCTCCAGTAATATATTGCGCTTCCGAAGAGGCAAGAAATGCAACTGTGTTGGCTACCTCCTCAGGTTCTGACATTCTTCCTAACGGCACTCCAACGGTATCTATAATACTTTGAAAAGTTTCCTCAAAACCCGATCCTGATTTCTGGGCAATATTTTCTACGAACTCATTCATCAGTGGTGTTCTTACAACGCCGGGAGAAACAATGTTCACTCTGATTCCTTTGGATCCTAATTCATTAGCCAATGCCTTGCTATATGCATTCAAGGCAGCTTTGGCAGATGAATAGGACATCGTCATGTCCCAGATCGGCTGTTTTGCAGCGCCTGTGGATATATTGATTATTGACCCTTCTTTTTGCTGAAGCATAGTGGGTAATAGCGCTTTATTGACACGAACGACGGACATAAAATTAAGTTCCCAGTCCTTAAACCAATCCTCATCTTTCAATGTGCTGAAGCCTCCTCCGGGACCTAAATTGGCACCTGCATTATTGACAATAATGTCTATTCTTCCATACTTTTCCATTATCTGCTTGGCAATATTTTCAGCACTCTCTGCCTTAGTAAGGTCAGCGGCAATAAAATGGTGGTCATCAGATTGGTCTTTTGCTTCTGTACGCGCAGTTGTTACGACTATCGCTCCGTTTGCACTCAATTTGTCAGCAATAGATTTGCCTATTCCTTTCGTACCGCCTGTGACTAGGGCTACTTTTCCTTTTAAAGAATCATACATAATAGATCATATTTTAAGATTAAGTTGCAAATCTATTTCCATTACTTTACTTTTGCAAGTAGTTACACGATTGTATACTATAGACACCGCTGTCACTTTAATTGACAATCAATTATTTATGAACAAAGAAAAAATTAAAAAACCGGAAAATAAATGTGAGCTTCAGAAAATCCTGGACATTATCGGAGGAAAATGGTCGATGTCAATTATTTATGCGCTGATCCCTGAAAAGAGACGTTTCAAAGAATTGGAAAGAATGATACCCGGAATAAGTACAAGGATGCTTGTCAAGGAACTGAAGAATATGGAAGAAAACGGCATTGTAAATCGTGAAGCCTTTGCAACAGTTCCGCCGACCGTTGAATACTCATTGACAACCAAGGGCAGAAAACTGGAAACGAGTATTAACGAGCTTTACAAATGGGGGCTGGAATATGTGAATGATTGAAAATGGCGAAATAATCAATTGGATAAGGAAAATGATCCCATCTAAAAATGATAATTTTGATTGAATCTTAAAGCGAGAACATTTTATTTTGGACCGTACGAGCAAGCAAATTGAACCGTATACTAAAGCTGAATACCAAATAAATAAGGAACTTTGCCTTATTAAATTCAATCAATCGAATGTCAGAAATTACAAAAATTCAGTTAGGTCAGAATGGACCTTTGGTTTCAAAGCTTGGTTTGGGATGTATGAGAATGTCATCCATTTGGGGCGGACCGACACCAGATGAAAAAGAAAGTATCGCAACCATTCATCAGGCTTTGGACAGTGGAATTAATTTCCTGAACACAGGAGATTTTTACGGTGCAGGTCATAACGAGATGCTCATCGGGAAAGCAGTCAAAGCGAGGCGTGATGAAGCATTCATTAGTGTCAAGTTCGGCGCTATCTTCCACAATGGACAATGGATAGGAATGGATCTGCGTCCGGTAGCGATCAAAAACTTTGTCAACTACTCTCTTACCCGTTTGGGAATTGATACCATTGACCTTTATCAGCCTAGCAGAATGGACGGCAGTGTTCCGATCGAAGATATTATCGGTACCATTGCAGGTCTGGTTGAGGAAGGCAAAGTGCGCCATATCGGCGTTTCTGAAATTACAGCAGATCAGCTTCGTACTGCCAACAGCATCTATCCGATCAGTGCTTTGGAAATCGGTTATTCTCTGGCAGACCGCCAGATAGAAAATGACCTCCTGCCTGCAGCAAAAGAGTTAGGAATTCCTGTTGTAGCTTTTGCCAACACTGCTGAAGGTCTACTGACGGGAGATTTGAAAGCACCGCTCTCGAGAGATGATTACCGAAATCATTTTTCCCGCTTTCAAGATGAAAATCTGATCCAAAATCTTGAAAAAGTTGAAGTTCTGAAACAGATGGCTCAAAACAAAGATTGCACGTCAACACAGCTTGCAATAGCCTGGGTTAATAGACAGGGTGAGCAAATTATGCCACTGGTAAGTATGAGCCGAAGATCAAGGCTGCCCGAAAATATTTCTGCAATGGATATTGTATTGACGCCCGAGGAAATGAACGTTTTAAACAGTACATTTGCAATAGGTGCCATCAAAGGCAGTACGTATTTACAAAGATAAATGGAAAGTCCAGCAGAAATCCTTCCCGGCGTTATATTTTACTCTTATCTTTCTTCAGAACGGAAGGAAAAAGCCTGTATCTGGAATCACCATACTTTGGTATTGCAGGTATCCGGTCAAATGGTTTTGGAAACCTCGGAGCAGAATTTGACCATCTCTGCCGGAGAAGTATTGCTGATCCACAAAAATCAGCTGGGAACGCTCATCAAAACACCTGAACCGGGCGGACAGTACGAAACCGTAGTGATATCTCTGCAGGAGGACCTGATACGCAAGATCATCTTAGAGGAAAAAATGGAAGCTTACGGTAAGTACTTCGGTCTTCCTAATTTGATCATCCCCAGTGATGATTTTCTCAAAGGCTATTTCCAATCTATTGTTCCCTACGCCAGAAAATCAGGTGCGGAAATGACAGACGAAATGGGCCTTTTAAAAGTGAAGGAAGGCATCAAGTTAATGTTGATGGCCGTTCCTGAGCTCCGCAATTTCCTGTTCGATTTTTCAGAGCCGCATAAGATCAATCTTGAAAAATTTATGTTGAGTAACTACTACTTCAATGTTCCAGTGGAAGAGTTTTCAAAATTAACGGGTCGAAGCCTGTCCGGATTTAAGAGGGATTTCCAGAAAACATTCGGAATGCCGCCACGGAAATGGCTGCAGGAAAAAAGACTGAATGAGGCAAAGCATTTAATTGAAATTAAAAACAAAAGACCTTCTTCCATCTATCTCGACCTTGGATTTGAAAGCTTATCTCATTTCTCTCAGGCCTTTAAAAAGAGATTTGGTAAAGCACCGACTCTAGATGTATAAAAAAGATCATCAGTACAATTGATACAATTCCTGAGAAATTTTTTAATTCCTCAGGGATTTTTTATGGCAGTAATTTTTGTCAGCTAAAAACTCCAGTGCTGAACATACCAACAAATTTATAGAATTGAGTTGAAATATTCAGAAAGTAAAGAAAGATTAATAACCACCGAATTGACCATTGCTAAAATAGCTTACGAATTGGGATTTGAACATCCGCAGTCATTCAGTAAATTATTCAAAATAAAGACAAATCTAAAACCTTTGGAGTTTAGACAATCTTTTAATTAGTTGCGGTAAAACAATATCAATTGATCTGTATTATAAAATTCTGCATTAAACGGGTCTATACGTAATATATTACTATCGTAATCGGATGTTCCTTTAAGGCTTCTTCTCTATAACAAATGCTTTTAGTTCTGCAATTTTACCATCTTCGAATCGCCAGATATCGCAATAGTCAAAATGCTCATACTTCCCTTCTTTGTTTTTTAATCGGATCTCCCCCGTTACCATAACAAAATTGCCATCTTCGATATCCTTTTCGACACTGAACACCGGTGGTTCTTTATAAAACTCTTTCATATAATCCCGAACTTCTTCTTTCCCATTAATGATTCGTTCACCAACGAAAACCCATTTGGTGTTTGGAGTACAATAAGCTAAAAAACTTTCATAATCGCCATTTTTTACAAATTCATTAGCTGTGTGTAGGATTGTTGTGTTATTCATTTTTGTCTGTTGTTTTAATTGGTTAATATTTGTCTGGGCACTAACATTGGATGTGACAAATAATAGTGCAGTAATGATTAATGATTTTTTCATTTTAAATTGTAGTAAAATAGTGAGTAATATTAGATATTCTCCTCAATAATTTGAATTCCAAAGTCTTCCAAACGGCTTACAATATTGTCCGATGAGACTATGGTTTCAGGAAGATAAAGACCTCCTATTTTCTGTTCGCTTTGTCCGTTGAGACCAAGAATACGCTCTGCGATCAAATATACGCCTACAGCTGTAAGATGGGAATTGCCTTTTGGTCCTGACACTATGGATCGAAGTTTCTTCCGTTCTCCGGATAATGAGATTCCTTCTATCTCAATATAGAGATCGTGTGATGCCGCAAAACTATTACTGCTGCCTATTGATTCACCGACAATGAAATCAAACCTAATATTTCGTGCACCCGTAAAAGCGGCGATGCTCGGAACATCGAGAGTACTCATTGGATGACCTATCGTTGATGATCCACCATAAAGATCGATCATTCTTGTATTATTTTTTGAATCCACATACAGCCAATTTCCATCCTGACGGATCAATGCCTTACCCACAAAACCACTAACTTCTTCTTCAACCAATGGTCCTACCGGATCTTTTTCATCGTACAGCCCTGCAGTTTCGATGCGGGTGATCCTACTAAATCCAGAAGCAAGCTGCTTAACAACCAATGTCAATAATCCCGCCTGCCAGTGTCCTGCAAATACTATCGGGGCAGAAATCGTTTTATGCATACTCAGAAATGCTGTTGTAGAAATCTGATCAGCCAATTCGCTTACCGTAATACAGGCAATACCATTTAGGATTGCCGTTTCCCTTAAAATATTGCTGTGGTCATCCAAAGCAGATATAATGAGGTCAATTTTTCTAAATTGAGCTAAATTGAAACCTTCTTCCAGATTGACATAAGCTGTTTCAGCATTGGATAATTCGTGAGCAAGCTTTTCACCTTTTTGTGGATTTCTGCCTGCAAGAATAAGTTCTACACTGGTGTCTGCTTCTCTGATTAAGCGTGCGATGTTGGTTCCTACCTGGCCGTAACCGCCAATAATAAGAATTCTTCTTTTCTGTGATTCCATATTAAAATATTTTAAAAATTTAAATTAGGTCAAATGACCTATTGCAAATATAGGTCATTTGACCTAATTAGCCAAACTTTTAATATTTTATTTTTAAATTTACCGAATGGACAAAAAAGAAGAGCGGTTACATCTGATCTTATCAGCAACCATAACGATACTTACTCAAGAAGGGGCAGAAAAACTTTCTATGAGAAAAGTGGCGAAAAATGCAAATTTGTCTTTAAGTAATCTCCAGTACTACTATAAAGATAAAGACCTGCTGCTCATCGCCACGGTGGAATTTTATTTTGAGAGCTGTAAGAAAGAACTGACTCAGGCTATTAAACTTTTAGCAGTTGACACGACTTCTAATAAAGATGCTTTTTTGGAAAAGGTTTTGAGTATGCTATTGATCGATGGCAGATCCAATCATCAAACCTTAATGTTTCAGGAGATATGGACGTTGGCTTCGAGAAATAAGGAATTGCAAGATGCCGTTGAAACCTACTATAAAACTTACTGTTTATGGATGATTGATCTCGTCTCGGCATTTTGTAGTAAGCCTGAAGAAATCGTCAGTTTTCTTATTCCATTTGTTGAAGGATACACGATTGTTAATAATGTCATTCCTTTGACCAAAGAAAAAGTAATGGAGATGATGGTAAAGCTGATCAAACTTGTGGAAAAATAAATTGTGGAGATAATTACAAATTCATAATCAATTGATTAACAGGATTTTTGTTATTTAAGTTTCTATTATTATTTTTCTTTAAATGCAATATTTAATCAGCTACATTCTTGAATAATCTAACTTTGCGTAGCCATCATAAAAAAGGAGGTCTATTTTTATAAATGACCTCCTTTTTATATGGAAAAAACTTATTTTTGCATTAAACCGTCAAGACTTTGGCTCATTGCCTCAAACCCGCTTTCCTCTGCATCTTCATAAGTAATTTCTGTAATGAAAACTTCCTTACGGGTTCGTACTTTCTTCATATGAACCAACCAATCATTTGCTTCATCGCGATAACCTAATGGCAAGATTACCGTGCTTTTATATCCCTGATCCTTCAATTTGAGAAGAATGTCCAGTTGATCTGGCAGGAAACCTTCTATCGGTGTTGCATCCACCTTCTAATTGCTAAACCAAAAGAAATGTAACTTTGTTTTGCTGCGTGATGAGCTTCCCATTCTTTTCCTTTCGCTTCAAACAAGTCCAGAATGACAGATTTGTAACTGTCCATCGTATCGTGGGGAAGCTGACGTTCATCCATCATATCATTGAAAACCTGTGTGATTCTTTCATCAGTATATTCATTCCACGCTGCAAATACAAGCAGATGAGAACAGTCTGTGATCTGGCTTTGATTGTATGCGATCCCTTTGATCTTTTCTAATAATTTAGGGTCTGATACCACAATTATTTTATACTGTTGAAGACCCGATGATGAAGGCGCTATACGGGCAGCTTCCAGAATGTATTCTAATTTTTCCTGAGGTACTTTTGTACCATTCATTTTCTTTGTAGCATAGCGCCATTTCAAATCTGTAAGTAAACTCATTATCTTTTTTTGTCAAAATTAAAGACATTAAATTAAAAAAAGTAACTTTGTGACAAAAAGTAACTGTTACTTCCGAATCTCCTATGTGACAAAAAAGTAACCATATAAAAATAAATCTAAGAATTATGGAGCCAATGCCTTTTAGTGAATGTCAGATTAAAATCCGAGCTATCGATGATACAATGGAGCTCTTAAGTGGAAAATGGAAAATCTCCATCATTGCAAGACTTTGCTATCAGCCGATGCGATATTCTGAACTTTTAAAAAATCTGAACGGAATATCCGGTAAGATGCTCAGCAGAGAATTACAGGAATTGGAAATCAATGGTGTTATTGATCGTACAGTAGCTTCCACTAAACCTTTAGCTGTAAGTTATTCTGTAACGGAATACGGAATGTCGCTAAAAACTTTGACAGATACCATTGCTGATTGGGGACTTCTACACCGCAAAAGAATTTTAGAAAACTTTTAAATCGAAACATCTTTAATCTAATATGGATGCTAGAAAATAGTTTTGGTTTCTGGATTTATCTGTACATTTCTTCACTTTATTTTTGAAACTAAATTTTCAATCATCCATTCTTTGATGGTTGTTGATGTTGTACTAGAGTCAGTTCGTGGTTCTATTTCATACAAGCCGTTGCCAATTGCCGTCAACATTTCTGTCAAAGAGACAGCAAATGCCTCGCTTGTATGATGTTCTTGCAAAAGTGTTTTTATATACTCCTCTTCTGAAACTTCTTGAAAACGAATAGGCCTTCCTGTTAATTCACTCATTTGCTGCGCAATCTCATTATAGCTTAAATCTGCCGAACCGCGAACTGCAAACCCTTCAACGCCTGTCCAGGTTGTGTCGATCAGTAATTCTACTGCTTTTGATGCGATGTCTTTTATGGCAATTTGCGGGAATTTATAATTTCCATCAATGGGCAAAAAAAATGTTCCTGATTTTTTAAGGGATGCAGTCTGATACAAAAGGGTCTCAAAAAATACCGGACAATGCAATGACCTCAATGATGCTCCTGATTGGCTGATAATATCTTCGCCTCTGTGCAATGCTGTAATGAGACCTGCCCGCAGATCACTTTCTTTGCCGAGACCAGATAAATAAACAACTCTTTTTGTCCCTATATTTTTAATGGCCTGTGAAGCCACTTTTGCAAAGTTTTCGTAATAGGTATTTACATCTTTCTGACTATTGCTTTGAGGTACACAGAAATAAAGAGTATCACAGCCTTTCAATGCTTCTGTGAATTCATCCTCATTCAGCAAAGAGCCTGTGGCAACTTCTACCCTTTCTAAAATGTCAGCTGGTATTTTATTTGGGTCTCTAACAAAAATTCTTACTTTTTGTTCTTGCTTAATCAGTTGTTGCAGAATTAGTGAGCCCGTATTGCCTGTTGGCGTTGTTACTAAAATCATAATTGAACTTTTAATTGTTTAATGAAGTACAAAGATGATAACAGTTAATTTTGTAAACGTTGTCCTATGTTCACATTTTCAGATCTTCGATTTTAATCTGCTTAACGTCTGAGGAGTGAGCCCTAAGTAAGATGCGACCATTTTGTTTGATAATCTGGTCAGTAATTTTGCTTGATTCGTTAAAACCCAACGAACTTTCTCTATCGCATCTAAACCCTGGAAACAGTAAATTCTTTCCTGGGATTTGATGTAAGCCAATTCTAAAATCTGCCTGTACACAAATCCAAACTGAGGAATTGTTTCAACCAGATGAAAATAGTCTGCGTGAGTTATAATCAACAATTCCGATGGTTCAATGGTTTGCATAAATTCAAATGTAGGTCTCTGATTGATAAAGCTTGATAAAGCAGTTCCAAATGTATCTTCAAAATGAAAATATCTTGTTGCCTCTTCTCCTTCCTTATTAACGCTGAAAAGTCGGACGCAACCTTTGTTTACAAAATAGAAATATTTACAGATCTCGCCTTCCTTCAAAAGAAATTCGTTTCTTTTTGTCTTTTTCAATTTAAAGTATGAACAAATATAAGATAGTGTCTCATCGTCAATTTCAGTTCTTGCTTTGAAATAATTTTCTAATTGTCTATGCATTTAAATATTTTATGGCTTTGTCAGTTGAATTGCAGTCTCAAAGTTACACATTATGTCATCACATTTATCATCTCTTAGTTTTTTTGGAAGTCTCAAAACACGTTAATTCCCAGAAAAAAAAAATTCACAAAAAACCAAATGATTCAGAAGACGGCTTTTGGATACAACCATTCAGGTTTTGGATACGTGTGCATTTCCGCATCGTTTTACCTTTGCTTCAGATAAATATTAAAAACAAAAAAGTATGTCATCTAAAAACAAAATTGCTGTCGTTACCGGTGGAAGCCGTGGTCTTGGAAAAGATATGGTTCTAAGTCTTGCTAAAAATGGATTGGATATCGTTTTTACCTACAACAATCAAAAAGAAGCTGCCGAAGAAGTTGTAAAACAAATCGAAGAACTGGGACAAAAAGGAATAGCATTGAAGCTTGATGTATCAGATTCTTCCGGTTTCGACGTGTTTATAACAGATTTAAAAGCTAAATTAATGTCTCAATTCAATACAGACCGGTTTGATTTTCTTATCAACAACGCAGGTTTCATTCATTATGCTGAATTTGAAAATGTAACCGAAGCGCAGTTTACCGAAATGGAAAATGTACACCTGAAAGGGCCATTTTTCCTCACCCAAAAGCTATTGTCTCAAATCAATCCTTTCGGTGGTATCGTCAATGTTTCTTCCGGTCTTACACGTTTCGCCACACCAGGTTTTGCAGCTTATGCAGCATTAAAAGGCGCAATGGAAGTGTTGACAAAATATCAGGCAAAAGAATTGGGAAAAAGAAATATCAGAGTCAATGTTGTAGCTCCTGGCGCAATTGAAACAGATATAATGGGAGGCGCAGTTCGCGATAATGCAGAGATGAATCAATATCTTGCATCGCAAACGGCTCTCGGAAGAGTGGGACTTCCTGAAGATATAGGGGGTGTAGTAGCATTTTTATGCAGCGATGCGGCAGGCTGGATCAATGCACAACGTATCGAGATCTCTGGAGGTTCTAATCTTTAGATCTGAAGTAAGTAACAGAATAAGATCTATAATAATTCAGATGAAAATAATTTAAACAATTGCACAATGGAAAATGTAGCCAATGGGTCAATGGTGAAAGCCTTAACTCAAAAAGAAATAGAGACCATCACAAAATTTTACGGCGCATTTAAAATGAAACAGCCGGAAATACTGGATGAGATCTGTATGCCTGACTGGAAAGATATTCCTCTGGCGCCCGGACAGGAGGATAATCCCAAAGGTCTGCAGGAAATTATGAAATATCTTTTTATAGTATGTCCAGATATTGAGATTGTCATCCACGATATTTTCGGGACCCATCAGCGTGCAGCGGTGAGAGCTTCTATGGAATTTACCCATATCAATGAAATAATGGGAATCCCGCCAACGCACAAAAAAGTATCAATAGCCCTGCACGAATTTCATTATTTAAAAGATGGCAAGCTTACGCATACGTGGCATTTAGAAGATTGGTTTGTACTGCTAATGAAGAGCAGAGCATCTGCAAAGGACCACTAGAATTTCGAAAGAATTTATTTAATCATCTTTTAGAAGAATGAGCCTGAAATTCGCGATCAAAAATTTAAATTTGTATTTATGGAAATAGTTAGGATAAGATCTATCACAGAGTATCATCGCTTCAGAGGCCTTCCCAAGCCTGAACATCCCTTAATTAGCCTGGTTGATTATGCTTTGGTACAATTTCCAGACGATGAAAAAGCGGTGAATATTGTGATGGATTTTTATTCTATTGCCTTAAAACGTGACATTGGAGCAAAACTTCACTATGGGCAGCAGATGTATGATTTTGATGAAGGGCTAATGTCTTTTATTGCACCCGGACAGGTTTTACGACTTGAGAAAGAACCTGATACATTGCATAACGGTTCCGGTTATCTTTTACAGATACACCCGGATTTTTTTTGGAACTCACCATTGGCAAAAAACATTAAAAGTTATACATTTTTTGATTATTCTATTAATGAGGCGCTGTTCCTTTCTGATAAAGAAGAAAATATCATTGTCGGCATTCTCGAGAGCATCAGGCAGGAATACCATACCAATATTGATAAATTCACTCAGGATCTGATCATCGCTCAGATAGAACTCCTGCTGAAATACTGCGATAGGTATTACAACCGCCAGTTTAT